>Ga0315312_1000281_pt1 | contig 72213 bp, 82 predicted proteins | sample TDP7_MG_FD_203629 | JGI IMG/M metagenome (GOLD analysis project Ga0315312, IMG submission 203629) | Freshwater sediment microbial communities from Lake Towuti, South Sulawesi, Indonesia - TDP7 | ecosystem: Environmental > Aquatic > Freshwater > Lake > Sediment | place: Indonesia: South Sulawesi... | reverse complement strand
CTGTTATCCCCGGGGTAATTTTTCTGACACATCCAGCCCCCACCAAAGGGGACATGGATGATCGCTAAGCCCGGCTTTCGCCTCTGGATCCCTTACTGTGGAGGATCCAGTCAGGCCGGCTTTTGCCTTTGCACTCTACGACGGGTTTCTGTCCCGTCTGAGCCGACCTTAGGGCGCCCTTGATATCTTTTTAAGGGCGTGCCGCCCCAGCCAAACTGCCCACCTACCGTTGTCTCAGCGCCGAAGCGCCAGTTAGAAAAACGGTTGCAGAAGGACGGTGTTCCATTGTCGCCTCCCCCAGTTCCCTGAGGAACCGGGATCGACGGCTCCCGTCTACGCTCTGCATCCGCAGCCGTGTTCCAGCGGCAGGCTGCAGTAAAACTCCACGGGGACTTCTTTTCCCGCTGGGAGTTCGTGGACTGTTCGTCCACGTTACGTGGATTCACCGGGTACTAAGCGGGGACAGCGGGGCCCTCGTTGATCCATTCATGCACGTCGGAACTTACCCGACAAGGCATTTGGCTACCTTAAGAGAGTCAGAGTTACTCCCGTCGTTTGCAGGCCCTTAGCCCGGTTGAACCCAGGTTTCAGGTACCTGTACTGGACAGGATTCAGAAGCCGTTCACACGCTTTCGCGCTTGCGGCTCCCTGTGTTTTTATTAAACAGTCGGGACCCCCTTGCCACTGCGACCTGCTGTTCCAGCCAGAGGCTAAAACAACAGGCACCCCTTGTACCGAAGGTACGGGGCTAAATTGCCGAGTTCCCTCGCTCTAGTGTATACCCGACACGCCTTAGGTTCCTCGCCTAGGGACACCTGTGTCGGTTCTAGGTACGGTCACGAAGAATTCTTCCCAACGCCCTTTTCAATGGCTCCAAGGATTGGCTGGACCGCCCTAAAACGGGCGGCTATTCCCGCTTTCGCCTGGTTCTCGCCGTTACGGCACTCCCCAGGCTTATACGGTTAAACAAGGCGACAGCCTTGCTCAACCTACCCCGAAGCGTTAGGCGTTGAGCCTGCGTCGCCGCGTTTGTATCTTCGTGGTTCCGGATTTTTAACCGGATTCCCTTTCGGCGTGGTCGGTTAGGCCACGCCTTAGGACCGACTTACCCCCGGCTGACGACCGTTGCCGGGGAACCCTGGCCCCTTCGGCGGAGAGGATTCTCACCCCTCTTTGCTGTTACTACCGCCGGGATCTGCAATCCCAGCCGGTCCACTGGACCTCACGGCCCAGCTTCTACCCAGCAGGGACGCCCTCCTACCGACGCAACGCTAGGCTGCGTCCTGAGGTATCGGCGGCTGGCTTAGTCCCGTCAATTTTAGGGGCCGTCAGCCTCGGCGGGTGAGCTGTTACGCTTTCTTTGAAGGGTGGCTGCTTCTAAGCCTACCTCCCCGCTGTTTAAGGCTGACGACGCCCTTTGGTTTGACATTTAGCCAGCACTTGGGGGCCTTAACCTCAGTCTGGGTTGTCCCCCTCTCGGTCCGGAAGCTTACCCCCCGTAACCCGTCTCCCGAGGTCTGCGGCGCCGATGGATTCGGAGTTTGAAAGAAAAGTGGAACCTTTCGGCTCCTTACTTTCCAATCAGTGCTCTACCCCACCGGCCGCCTCGCCCGGGACTGGGCTGAGACCCACTTCGGAGGGAACTAGCTATCACCGGGCTAGATTGGTCTTTAGCCCCTAGCCCCAGGTCTGGGGAACGAATTGCACGTCAGCACCCTTGCGGGCCTCCACTAGGCTTTCGCCTAGCTTCGCCCTGCCCAGGGCTAGATCGCCCGGTTTCTAGTCTCACAGCCGTGACTTCGGGCCCTTTCAGACCCCGCGCCTCGCCAGCCAAGGGCTGGTTGTGCGCTTGTTGGCTTCCCTGTGCCTGCAGGCTTTGAACCCTTAGGCTTGCCACGGTTGTGAACTCCCCGGCCCGTGTTTCTAGACGGAGCGTGCAACCCTGGTCCCCCTCCCTCGTACTGCCGCCTCGCGGCGGTTTCCTTTGGAAGGGATCTGTCCTTCCGGGCTGCACACGTCTGTAACCGTCTGGTTTCAGGCTCTTTTCACCCCCCTTCCGGGGTGCTTTTCAGCTTTCCGTCACCGTACTAGTTGGCTATCGGTCTTGAGGCGTGTTTAGTCTTGGGAGTTAGTGTCTCCTGACTTCCCGCACCCAAACCGGGGTACGGTACTCTGGGACCCCAGCTCAGCTCCTTCCAGTTTGCGCTTACGGGGCTTTCACCCTCTTTGGCGGGCCTTTCCAGGCCACTTCGGCTTCGCTGGTGAGGAGGAAGCCGGGCCCATAACTTCACATCTCCCGTAAGTTTCCTTATGGGATTTGATTTGGACTTTTCCCTTTTCGCTCGCTGTTACTGGGGGAATCCCGTTTGGTTTCTTTTCCTCCCCCTACTAAGATGCTTCAGTTCGGGGGGTTCCCGCTCCCATCTGGGAGCACCACGGTTTCGAAGAACCGCGGTAGGAAGTCCCATTGAGGAATCCCCGGTTCTAAGGCTGCATGCGCCTACCCGGGGCCCTTTCGCGGCTTGCCGCGCCCTTCTTCAGCGCTCAAGCCGAGCCATCCTCCAGACGGCGTGGCATGTCGGGCCTTTTGCGGTGTCTGTTTGACGTTCCGGTGAACCTTTTTCATGGAGTGTGGTTTTGCCTGTGCATGGTGTCATGATGAGCTTTTGAGCTCATTTTACCCTTTGCTCCCGATCGTTTGATGGGGAGCTGCATCGATTTAATGGCTTTGCGTAATGTAGCCAAAGTATTTCTGAAGCGGTTTTCGCACATATAAGTATTGCGTCGCAGATAATAAGTGTTTTCAATTATGATTTTTGAGTGGTTAATGTTTTTATTTTTGTTGTGTTTGCTATGTGTTGTGGCGCCTCGGTAGCTCAGCCTGGTAGTAGCGACGGCCTTGTAAGCCGTAGGTCGCGGGATCGACGCCCGCCCGAGGCTTCTGTTGTGCTCTGCGCAGTCTAGCCCCCCTTATATATAGGTTCAATTTGTGGTTAGGGTTTGTGATTGTTGCGGAGTGGATGAATAGTTTCTCTGAGTGCTCTACCCCCTCCCTTAATATACATTTTAACTGGTGGTTGGGACTTGTGTGTGGCTTTTCCCTCCTTTAGCAAGAAGGGCTTGGTGAGGCAGAAATTTAAAGGCTGTATCAGAAGTCTAGTTAGTGATTGAAATGTTATTCTGATAATTGGTGTTTGAGAGACACGTGGTATCCGGATAAGGATTTTATGTGTGGGTTTATTAGAGATGTTAGGTATTATACTGTTGATGAGATAGAGGCGTGGTTGAAGTATGGCGAAGTCCCGAAAAGACCCTAGGGCGATTCTGCTTAAGAATGTTGAAGCAGACGCTGAAATTCTCAAGGGACTTAATAGCGGAGCCAAGAAAACAAGAAAATAGTTAGGTTATCTTGCATTAGGGTTTTTAGTTGTTCGATTTCATCAGCTGAAGTGGGGTAAAATAATCCGTAACTTTTTAAGTAAGTTTTTTTACTTATTTTACTTAGGTGATGTGCTTTGGTTAATGTTACGTTTGCTGTTCCTGAAGAGTTGCATGAGATTATGAGGCGGCATCCCGAGATTAAGTGGAGTGAGATTGCGAGGAAGGCTATGTGGGAGTATGCGCGAAAGCTGGAGTTGATGGAGAGGATTGTGAGTGAGAGTAGGTTTTCGGAGAGGGATGTGTTGGAGTTGGACAAAAAGGTTAAGGCTGAAGTGTCAAATAAGTATAGGCGGGTGGATATCAATGTCTAGTGGTGCCTTGAAGGAAGTTTTAAAAGAGGTTAGGCTTGTTCGTGAAAAGGTTGAAAGGTTAGAAGAGCTTGTTGAGGAGAGGCTTATAGGATTGGAGGAACCTTTGGAAGACGAGGTTAAGGCTATTGAGGAGTATGTGAAGGCTAAGGAGAAGGAAAGCGTGGAGCTTATACCATTGGAAGGCGTTGAGAAGGAGAAATAATTGTTTGCAGAGATATCACGTCTTCCTAGAGAAGAAGGCGTCTAAACAGCTTGCAAAACTGGGTGTGGACATGCGTAGTAGAGTTGTTGAGACTTTGCGCACTCTGCGAGATGAAGGCTTCTCTCGAAGGCTTGATATCGTAAAACTGCGGGGATACAAGAACCAGTATAGGCTGCGAATAGGTAAATACAGAGTTTTATTCGAGTTAAGACCCGAAAGAACCATAGTTGTGTATGCAATACTGCCGCGTAAGGTGGCTTACTAAACGTTCTAAGTAATAGATGTTATCCTTGCATGAGTGTTTTTAGTTGTTGAATTTCTTTGGCTAGGGCTGGATGGAGATAGTCAAGAACTCGGTTAATCTCATCATCACCAAAACCAAGCACCCAAAGTGTCTATGCATGGTAGTGCATTGTTAAACTGTGTGGTTAGGCTGGGGCATGCATACTAATTAAAAATTCAAATCAACAAAAACTATAGAATCGAAATTAAACCTCTAAATATTTAAGGCAAAGTCTCATTAGAATGTCTAGATGACTCCTAGACTTGTTGGTGCTGAGAAAGTGTGAACACAATGGGATTAGAAGATGAAGGACTCAGAAAGGCAGTTCGCCTTTTTCTTGAAGAAGGCTTTAATGTAAGTCCGGAAATGATTAAAGTTCTATCGAAATCTGAGGATCCGATCGAATTCTCAGTTGCCCTATTAAATAAGATTAAGAATAGCGGCAAAAAGATCTCGGTTTTGACGGAGGAGATTTATGAAGGATTAACTAACTCTGTTACTCTTCAGACACCTTCTGTTCAAGTTCCGGTGCCTTTATCTAAGAAGAAGAAAAGAGGTTTGGTGGCCTTATTGCCAGAGAGGATTGAAGTTTTGCAAAGGCCAAAACAGATTTAATGACTCATGGTTTGCACCCCTATCCTGCAAGAATGATACCTCAGATCGCTGAAAGGTTGATTAATCGATATTCGAGTCCTAACTCGCTTGTTTTAGATCCCTTTTGCGAAAGCGGAACGGTCCTTGTGGAGTCTTGTAGAAATCAGAGAGACGCTATCGGGAACGACATAAATCCACTTGCAGTTCTTCTGGCGAAGGTCAAGTCAAGAAGAATCGAGCCTAGACGGCTCAATGAAGCGGCTGTTGCTTTATTGAAATCCGTGGACGAAGACTTTAGAAAGGAAGTTAGAGCTCAACCTCCAACCTTTCCTAACATAGAGCACTGGTTTAAAGACTACGTAATCAAAAATTTATCCGTGATACGGCATAGAATAGAAGAAATCGAAGACACGGACATAAGCAACTTTATGCACGTCTGTTTTTCAGTAACAGCTCTGGAAACTTCCAACGTTGACCAGCGTTCAAGTAGATTCATAAGAGTTTTGTCAAAAGAGGAACTTGCAAAGCACAAGCCAAAAGTCCTACTTCATTTTAAAAAGAAAGTATGGAATTCTGTGAGGAAAGCCACTCTGTATTACCAAAACAGTCATGATACCTTCATCGATGTTATACATGGAGATGCCCAAAGACTTCCATTGAGTAACAATGTAATAGATTTAATAGTTACCTCTCCACCCTACGGTGAAGAAAAAACACAGTAGCTTATTCGAGGTGGGCAAAGCTAATGCTGTACTGGCTCGGGTACGGACAAACGAGAATTAAAACTCTCGAAAGAGGAACGCTTGGAGGGCGTGGCGGAAAAACCTTGGAAACGCCTTCTGAGACCGCTAACAAGATACTTGAAGATGTAGCAAAGACTGATAAAAAACGAGCTTTAGAAGCAGTCCCATTCTTTTTCGATTACCGTGAGAGTCTTAAGGAATTATTTAGAGTGTTAAAGCCCAAAGGCTGTTTCTGTATCGTAATTGGCAATAGGTCGATTAGTCGTAGACCCGTGGATATGGGTGTTGTAACAATTGATCTAGCTAAGGCCGTTGGATTCATTCATGAAAAAACATATCATCGTGATATTCCTAAAAAACTAATACCTTGGAACACTCCCACGGGTAAGACAATATTTCGCGAAAACATAGTCATATTAAGGAAGGATTGAGAAGGAATGTCTCAAAGGACTACTGTTGCTCCGCCTTTTGCTAGGGTTCACAAGCTTTTTAGGATACGTACTGTTGTCAACGCGGTCAGCGAACTTTCAGAGCAAAAGAAGAAGGCTACCGATCGTCAGATAGCAGAGGTTTTGGCTTCAAAAAAGCTAAGCAAGCTCAAGCGTGAGAGAATTAGGCATAGGATTCATAGGCGAGCAAGGGATCACTTATTGAATGCCGCTTATCTAGGGCTTGTAACCAAGTCAGAGAAACGGCCTTTCAATTACGAGCCTACACCTGTTGGTGGATTGCTGAGGAACTATCGATTCGTTGATGAATGCCCAAAAGATACGCTTGAAAAAGCCATCTTTACTGACCGTTTGATGAGACTCAAACTTACCAATATTTACGACTTGCAGTTCAAGAAGACTTACCGTGATTATTTGACTCGACCTTTCCTTTACATACTAACTCTTCTGCGCTACCAACCCTTACACATTTTTCAGATTTACCATGCGCTCGGAGAAAGAAACAGTGAACCGAATCTAAACCCTGAAGGTGTTAAGAAAGTTTTGGAGGATTTTTCGAAGTACCCTAACTATGATGAGAAAGCTATAGATAGATTCTGTGATGTCTACGATTTTGATAAAGCCAAACGAACGGAGACTAGAAGATCTGCAAAGCCAATGATGGATTGGTGCGAGCAGCTTGGCTTAGTGTTTCGCGATGGTGACTGGTACTTTATTTCAGAGCTTGGATTGAGTGTTCAAGAGAGGTATTTGCGCCAAGTCCCAGTCTGGTTTTATTCTTTGGGAGATGGGGCGGAGTTTAAGGCGGCCTTGATTCTCGCCTACTTGGCTGCACAAGAGAAAGCGGTCAGAATCACAAAGAGCTTTTTAAAGTCTGAAGTTAAAGGAATGCTTGCTGGAGAAAATGTTGAAAACCTACTAGCTGATGCTCAAGAAGAGCTTGGCGTTCAAATCTTTGACTCTACGTTTTTGAGGATCGGTACGGTTGATTTCGATTTCTTCTATGATATTCCTATCGGTTTACGCAGTGCAGTTCTTGCTTTGTTCCAGAACTGTGTGAAGGAAATAGGTCTGCCGAGTTTTGATGTGTCACAACTTGAATTAGGTAATGTAGAAAACCTTCAACAGATAATAAAGGAAACCATCCAAGAAAAATCCATTAGTAAAATCGGTGAACTTTTGGGCTTCGATGTTCCCCGCCCAGAACTTTTTAAAATCCCTTCGAGTGGACGACTTGCTTCTTGCTTCGTAGCATGAGTTATAAAGCAGATAAATACCAAGGCCAATTTGTCGAATATACCGGCATGAGAATGGCTGAAGAAAACCCAGACATTCTAATTGAAGACGGATTTACTAGTTTGGTTGAATGCAAAAGCTCAGCGGAATGGGGAACACAAATAAAACTTGATAAGAGGATAATTGGCGAATTGTTATTCTATGAGGATTATACCGAAACTCTCAATGCAAACTGCACGCTCTTCGTCTGCGAGGGAAGATTTGCACAGAAAGAATTCGTAGTGCCAGTTGCTTCATTGCTGCAAAAGAAGGCACCAAAAGTCTTACTGTCTGCGCAGCAGCACCTAGCCAGAGCCCTTAGAAATGAAGAACTCAAGATTAGACTAAATGATAAAATAAAAAACCCTGAGGAATTCGAACCAGAGGAGAGAATTTTGATATAGGCATTTAACGATTCAGCCTACTCTTTTTGGGATCTTAAACAATTTTTCTATCAAGACCAGAAGAACTTCTATTTTCTAAAGACCAAATATACCGCAAATGCACACTTAGCCTCCGTAACAAACTTTGAATACCCATACAGCTTCATTATCGCATCCAGCAGCTTAACCTCAGCGCCCAGCTTCGTCTCAACAACATACCGCGCACCATCCTTCAACAACATGTCAGGCATCAAACGACCAGTCGGCGTCATAACAGAAAACTCAGGAACAACCGTCACACCTCTCTTCCGCAACTCCTCCTGCAACAAATCCCGTATGGTCATCTCAGTAGGCTTACCTAAACCCACTCGCATTTCCAGATTATCATGTTATATCCAAGATTAAACATATATTTGCATTGGATAAACTTATTTGTAATCTTCGAGAAACAACATCTCAACGTCAAAAGGCTTCTTTCGTATCTCCTTCACCAAATCACTCTCTCTCTTCGCAAAAAGAGCCCTAAACGCAAATCTCCTCGCCAACGCAAGACAAAAACAATCCGCAAGCGAAAGAGCCCTTTCACACTTAAGTCTCGCCGCATCCTCAATCAAAAAAGAGGAATCCTCAACATGAAAATACCCAGACTTCAACAGATCATCCACCCTCTTCCTCGAAACAGCCCATCCATGCTTCCGGCAAACAACATACCTCAACTCTGCAACAGCCACCTCACTCACAAACGCCTCAACAACACCACTCTTCAAAAGATCCTTGAACAAAACACCCAGAGGCATCCCAGAAGCCAACTCAACTAGAACGCTTGCGTCTACCGCCAATCTTCCGCTCAAGCCGCTCTTCATCGAGCTTCCTCTCCCTATACAAATCATTAAGCATTTCCTTCCCCCCAGACAAGGGTTTGCACGCCTCCTCTAGCAACCACGGTTTCTTCTCCCTCTCACTCAGCAAATACCGCAAGGCCTCATCAAGATCCACCCTTCGCCCAAGCTTAATCTGAAGCTCCGAAGCAATCTTCAACAGCTTCTCCTTCACTTCCTCCGTAACAGATATAGTCGTCATAACAATCACACAAAATATAGCTACTATAAACTATATAGGCGTTTCTACAACAGACTCAAACTGGATAACTACTTAATCATTTCAATCTTAAACTCTCTTCTCACCGACTTAACATGCCTAAAATGCTCATCTGAAGTCAAAAGCAACAAACCTCTCCTTATGCAAACAGAAGCTATCAAAACATCAACCGCCGGAACAGGCTTACCAGCCTTAAGAAGAGAAGCAGACACCTTCAAAGCCTCATCATAATCCTCCACGGTCGGATAAATCACACCCAAGTCCTTAAGACCCAAAGCCTTCGGAAACTCGATTACATTAAAAACCGTTGTAAAACCCTTCGCAACCCGCTTTCCACTCTTCAACAAATTTATGAGCGCACTTGTATCGTAGACAACCTCTTCCATTCAAGCTCCCTCGCCTTCTCATAATACTCCAGTGCTTTTTCGAAGCTTACAGAGTTCACATCCAAATTAGACTCCCTCAACATCTCAGCCAACACATCCGAAGAGACAACACCACGCTCCACAAGCTCAAGGCGCCCAATATACTCTACCAAAGCCTTTCTCACAACCTCACTCCACTTCACTTCCGAATACTTCTTCATCTTATTATGCAAGTCTTCAGGAATCGAAACAGTTATGTTAACCATACCTAATCTAAAGTAAACTCACAGATTTAAGTATTTCCACAGAAAAATATAATTACACATATACACATACCCTTCCTAGCCCAGAGACAAAGTTATATTTCAATAAAAGCTAATTGCAAAAGGAAAAAAATTGCACGAATTTATCTTGTACTCTCGTTTGGGTCGTACTGATTCCAGCTGGGCTAATTTGCATGATGCTGGGCGCTTAGACATAGTCTACGAATGCACGGTCGCCAGCCTCTTCCTCTCCCACGCCATCCGCAAAGACACCACCTTCCACACCATACTAAACGGGCCACCAAACCCACCCCTACACCTAAAAATAGAAGGCGAAACCCTCCACGACGTCCGTACAGACCAACAAACATGGACCCAAATCCTAAAGAAAGCCCTGTCCGGCAAACCGCACCCAGGCATAACCACACACAAAACAAGCTTCGAAGCCCTTCTGAAGGCTAAAGCCAAAGAAGCCCAAATCTATGTTCTCGAAGAAGGCGGAAAAGACATATCCAAAGCAGAAATAGCCGAAAAACCCGTCTTCGTCCTAGGCGACCACGTGGGCTTACCGAAAAAGGTCGAAGGCTTCGCACTGCGCTACGGCGAGAAGATATCGCTTGGAAAACAACCCTACCTGGCCGCCTCATGCATAACAATCCTAAACTACATACTAGACAGAAAAGAAAAGCCTCCAAAAAGCTAAATTTATATCTAAGCTATTTTCTGTTTTCTTTTGCACCTTCACCACATTGGAGGTAAACCGCACTTATGGCTTCAATTCGAGAATTACCAAAAGGCGGCGTAAGCAAATTCGAAAGAATAGGCGCTCACACCCACATCAAAGGCCTAGGCCTAGACGAGAAACTAAAGGCTGTCAAGATAAGAGACGGCATGGTAGGACAGGAAAAAGCAAGAGAAGCCGCAGGCTTGGTTGTAAAAATGATAAAGGAAGGAAAACTCAGCGGAAAATGCATAATCTTGGCAGGTCCGCCAGGAACAGGAAAAACAGCCATCGCCGTGGCCGTATCCAGAGAATTAGGCGAGAACGTGCCCTTCATCCAGATGAGCGGAAGCGAGATCTACAGCGCAGAACGCAAGAAAACCGAAGTCCTCATCGAAGCCATCAGGAAATGTATAGGCGTCGAAATCCACGAGATGCGAAAAGTCTACGAGGGCGAACTAACCCACGTTGACATTAAAACAGCGCCGCATCCCTACAACCCATACCAGAAAGTCCCGGAAAGCGTTCACCTAACGCTGAGAACAAAAGACGAAGAAAAATCAATCGAAGCCGGAGCCTCAATAGCCCAACAAATAATCCAAGAAGGAATCTCAGAAGGCCATGTCGTCCAGATAGACGCTGAAACCGGCAGGGTCGTAAATCTCGGGCTAAGCCTAGAAAGCACGAAAGGAAAAACCTACGACGTAGACACCACACGAAAGATTTCACGCCCCAACGGGAAAGTCCTTAAGGAAAAAGAATTCATCTACACACTAACCCTAAATGATTTAGACGAGCTCAACGCGAGGCAACGCTCAGGCGGGTTCTTCTCCATGTTTTTCGGCGGTTCAGAGTCGAAAGAGATGGACACGGAAGTGCGGATGGCTGTAGACCAGCAGGTGAAAGAGTGGGTAGACTCTGGAAAAGCCTTCATCCACCCCGGCGTGTTATTCATTGACGACTCGCACCTCTTGGATTTGGAAGCCTTCAGCTTCATGGGCAGGGCGTTGGAGAGCGAACTCGTCCCAATAACAATCCTCGCCACAAACAGAGGCGTGGCCAGAATCCGCGGAACAGACGTGAAAAGCCCTCTTGGGTTCCCAATAGACCTCATAGACCGCTCAGTCATAATAGCAACCCAGCAATACGATGTCGAAAGCGTGAAAGAAATATTGCGCATCCGCTCCGATGAGGAAAAAATAAAACTTGAAGACGACGCCCTGGAGAAGCTCGCCGAGGTAGGAGCCAAAAGTTCACTCCGTTATGCCGTTCAACTCCTAAGCTTGGCGGCTCAAAACGCCAAGGCAGCCAAAAAAGCAAAAGTCACCGTGGAAGACGTGCAACGCGTCGACGACCTGTTCATGGACATAGGCGAAGCCGCCGAGTACCTGAGAAAATACGAAGAAAGAATGATGGTACACTAAAACCAAAACTGCCAATTCATATTTGGACACAACAAACCTTTAATCCCCACCCCGTCCTTTTAAGAAGTTTGTGGTCAACATGGCGGAAAGAAAACAGAAGCGTACACCACACGGCTCCATCGAATTGGAAACCGAAGAGACAGGCTTCATTCTGGAACCCACACAAGTCGAAGTCGGCTCTGGATACACGGTTTCAGTCAGCTACGACGAGAACGAAAAACCCATAATCGACGTGAAAACCTACGGAGAAGTAGATGTCACAAAGGTGCGAAGAGACATCGAAAAAGTATTCCCAAACGCCCAAATCAGACAGCTGAACCAAACACACTCAGTAACAATCGTCAAAAAACGCAAAAGAAAACGCAACCCCAAAAAGAAATAGGGCTTCATCAAATTTCGCCCGAAAAATTGGATTCTGATGCGAGATTGAAATAGAAGCCAAGGCTCTTCCATATAAATTTTCCCTCAAAAACTGCAGAAATTAACATGCAAAACGAAAATTCCGAAAATAAACATAACTACGCATTGGAGACATCAAAATATTCTGGAAATGCAAACTGACAGGTGAAGTCGTGCGATGAGTTTTTAAACACCCCTCGCGTCTTAGTGAAAAACCTAAACAAGACTGTAAGCGTAAAATCACAGTGAAGCATCAGAGCCTTTCGGAAGATACAACGGAAGCAAACCTGAATCCCCTCTACGCGCGCTTCATCTTCAGAAATGGGATGGTTTCAGTCTTTCGCCAACCTCTCAAACAACGTAATGCAACTATTTTGGGGGAGACTAAGCGACAGGCTCAGACGCAGAATACTCTTCATAGTTTTAGGAAGCCTCATCGTCTCAGGAACTGGATGCCAATGATGTTTGTCACAAACGCAAGCCAGTTAATCTTATTACTTGTGATTCAAGCTCTTCTTGGTTCAATGGCGACACCAGCCTGGACCGCTCTAATAGGTGACATGGTTCCTTCCTTTAAGCTTGGAAGAACAAACGCCACCATAAACCTGTGGGCTTCATTCGGAAGCTTAATTGCGACGTTGTCTTCCGGAATAATTATGATAAGCGTAGGAGGAACAATTCAAGAAATCTTTTTTTATACCATTAACCGTCGCAACAATTTGCGGCATAACGTCCTCCCTCATGATGTTTAGGGTAAAGGAAAGGAAAAATAATGAAAAGCAAAATTTAAAGGGACAATTCGCCTTAGACATCTTTGGCGTATTAACCCACGCAAGAAAAACGCCTGAGTTCATAAAATATTGCTACGCAGTTGGAATTTTCGAATTCTTCATGTCAATTTCTTGGCCGCTCTTCTCAATAACACAGATAAAAGTTCTGCATGCTTCAATCCTGCAAAATAGCCTTATTATCTGTTGTTCAATCACTTGTAACGATAGTTTTTCAAGGATGGGCGGGGAGACTTGCAGACACTGTTGGAAGAAAACTGCTGCTCGTGTTTTTCAGATTCAGCCTCATCACAGTTCCAATAGCCTACGCCCTCTCACCCGACATGAACACGCTAATAGCCGTTGGCTCGTTCTGGGGCATCTCCATGGCTTTGGGACAGGTATCCTTGACAGCCTATCTGCTTGATGTCTCGCCAGAAGAATATAGGGAAGCTTCACTGCGCTGTTCAACCTAGTCATCGGTGTGACTTCATTCTTCGGCTCGCTCTTGGGCGGATACTTGGCTGACTACATGACTGGTTTATTCGGGTTGATCACAGGGTTACAAATTGCCTATACAGTTTCTATTGTGGTAGGGGAATCGGCGCCGCAGCCCATCTGAGACTTAGAGAGACACTGAAGCGTGGGGGAAACTAGATAGGGTCCTTTTCTTCTTTACGATCAGCTATGAGTTTTGCCGCTCTCAGTATTTCTGCGGCTTGCCTATCCCTTAGTTTGTGTCTTTTCTCGCCGAGTTCTGTTATGGCGAACTCAATATCGGAGATCTCAATGAAACCTCTTCTGAGGTTCTCCAACAATATCGTCCACGTGTTCCAAACTTTTAGTCCATACATCTTTGCAAGGTCTGAGAGGACTTTCTCATCAACTAATATCTCTGCTCCGCTTTCCCTCGCCAGCAGAAGCGTCTTGGCATCGGTTTGAGACATGTTTTCGCCCTTAGCCAACTTTTTCGCAGCCAAAGCCACCATTCCAGAGACATCTTTAACTATGATCCACCCTTCTTCTATGGCCTTCCCTATAGTCTGAGCGTCAGCGTGACCAAGCCTGATTCCCTCGTCGAATGCCTCTCTCTTGACTTCCTGAATGATAAATACACGATTGAAAAGTTTCTTAACTAGATGTAACTTGCTTATTTGGGCTAAGTGAATCAGAGGTCCGGCGTCAGACACCGCTAGAGGCAACGCTTGACTCTCCGTATCTCGCCTTCAGGTATTCTTTGACGACTTCTGAATCCCAGTTAACGGGAACGCCTTCCCTCTCCAACATTTCAAAAAACTCTCGTAAAGAAACTCCAGATATTTCAGCAGCCCGTCCAGCGGTAAACATACCCTTTTGATAAAGGTGGATAACTCTCCGACGCAATCCGTCTTCTATAAACTCTTTAAGTAATGTCGAGCGGTCTACGTTCTCAAGAGCCCTCACAGCTTCCATCCTTTCTAAATCCTGCTTTGAAAGGCGCAGAGTGACTACCTTGCTTTTTTCAGGCATAGCGTTTCCTCACAAAAAGAATACATTGTAATACATATAAGCTTTCTTTTGTTAAACTTTTACATCTTCCCATCTTCCAAGGTATTCCCCTGTTATTGGAATTTTTGTTTGGCATTTTGGACATTTCTTCTCTTTAGTTATTCTGTACTGAAGTATGTAGTATTCGTATCTCTGAATTAGTTTCTCTCCACAGTTATGGCAATGAGTGTTCTCGTACTTGTGCCCGAAAACGTTTCCAACATAAGGATACAGCACTCCAGCCTTCTTCGCCATCTCATAAGCCTTCTCCAAAGTCTCCACTTTTGTGGGCGGATTGTCGAATTTGTAGGCTGGAAAATAGCGCGTGAAATGCAGAGGGGTTTCGGCTCCAACCTCCTTTAAGTGCTTTTCAATAATCAACCTCAAAGCTTCTTCATCATCGTTAACGTCTCTGACAACCAAGTTTACGATTTCAACGTGTAACCCGAGTTTTTTGGCTTCCCCTGCGTTTCTCCAGATCTTCTCTGCGTCAGCGCCTCCACAATATTTCTCATATGTTTCTTTGCTGCCTTTTATGTCGATTTTGAGCCCGTCCATTCCAGCTTCATAAAGTGCCTTCAGAACGTCGAGAGTCATATAACCATTTGAAACATAACAACAGTATTTTATTCCCTTTTCTTTGCCTAAATTAAAAAGCGGAATCGCCCACTCAGACAAAAGTGTTGGTTCCTGAAAGCTTGCACACAAGCCGACATCGCCGCTGTGAATAGCTAGTTCAACCATTTTCTCAGGCGGATAGTAAACTGCCTTAGCTGGTTTCGGCTCAGATTTTGAGAGGTGAAAGTTCTGACACCAGATGCAGTTCAGGTTGCAGGACCATGTTGAAAACGTGAGGGCTGTTGAGCCCGGCCAGTAGTGGAAGAATGGTTTGATTTCTATCGGGCGGCTTTCAACAGCGCTTATGTCGCCGTAAACAAGCGTGTACAGTGTACCGTTTATGTTTGCCCGTGTTTTGCAGAATCCCTTTGAGCCTTGTGAAATCTCGCATCTTCTCTCACATAGGCTGCATCTAACCCTGCCATCTGAAAGTTTCTCATAGAATAACGCTTCTCGAACGGTTGGATAGTTGGTTAATTCAGACATTAACCACTCACAGCGTGTTACTCAGCACTTTAATTAAGCCCTAAAATTTTTGAAATGCTCCCAGCCTCTCGGTTCAATAACACGCCTTTTCCCATCGATTTCCAAGAGAATTCTCCTTTCAGCGGTTACTTTGCCGATTGGCAGAAGCACCTCACCTACTTTTTCAACGGCTTTTTCTGCTCTTCTCCAGAGTTTGGGCTTTACCGTTAATACGAGTTCGTATTCTTCTCCGCCATAAAGCGTCAACTCCAACGGGTCAAGCCTATTTATTTGAGCGAATTTCTTTGCCTCCTCAGCTATTGGAAGCCTGTTTACTAAGAAGCCAACGTTGCTTGCCCTTGAAATTTCATGGAGACTCCACGCCAAGCCATCACTTGAATCAATGGACGCTGTAACCGCTTTTGTCTGGCTGAGGGCTAAACCCTCTTTTAGTCGTGCTTGTGGCATCAAAACTGAATCAACAAGAACTTTGCGAATTTCACGCGGAGTTTTTAAACCTTCAAGAAGAACCTTCAAACCCGCGGTTGTCTTGCCAAAAGAACCCGTAACCGCTACAAGGTCTCCGGGCTTTGCTCCACTCCGCAACATGACCTCATCCTTTTTAGCCACTCCAAAAAGTGAAAGACTAATCACAAGGTCTGAGGCTTCATTTGTGTCTCCGCCAATAATATACGCGTCGTATTCCCGTGCCCCCGCATTCAACCCAGCTCCGATTTCTTCAACATCTTTTCTGGTTATCTCTCGTGACAACCCAAGTGAAACGAGCATTGCCAAGGGCTTCACCCCTTTTGCTGCAAAATCGCTCACGTTCATGATGACAGTTTTCCGGGCAGCTTGCCAAAGATTCATGCTTGGCGGAGCGTCCGTTTTGTCAACAAGCATATCTGTTTTCAAAACCACGAGGTTGCCGTTTCCGATGTCGTATGCCGAAACGTCATCGCCGAATGGTACGGGCATTTTTGGCAATACGTCTAGACGACTCTGTATAACCTCAATTATTTTTCGTTCCCCTAATTTTTCATTTGGCTTCATTACGTTTATACTCTTTTCACGGTTCTTTTAGTTTTTCCCTTATCCATTTAACGAAACTCTCGGCAAAAATTCCCTTATCATATTTTTCGCATAGATAACCTACACAATCAGAGCAAGTAGCCAGTTCCTTGCTTTTAGCACATGCATATATGTCGCAGAAGACTTTTCCCTGAGTTTCTGTTCTTTTGCTTTCCTCTGCACATCCTAAGCATTTCCCTCTTTTGTAAACGGCACAGCTGCCACAGTAAACGTTACACGGCGCGAGCAAGCTTGTGTCCATTTTCTTTCCCTACGTTATTACAGAACAACTTATTTAAAATGGCTGCTCCATTGAGTTATTCAACTGATTCACGAGCATCCAAGAAGGGTAATGCTTAAATCTCGCGGCTTTTGGTTGAATAGAAGTTTTGAGGTAAAAGCGTTGCTTAAGATTAGACCTTTCAAGCAGGGATTCGACGAAGAAGTCTTTGTTAGCATTTTCAATTCAGCTTTTAGAGATTATGATGACATCAGAAGTATGACGACTAAAGAAATGGAGAAGATGGAAGAGTCGCCTACGTTCAGCGTGGAAGGAATATTCATAGCGGAATGGGACGGCGAAACAGCCGGAATGATAAACGCTTACGTAGACAAACTAGGAGAGGAAAGAAAAGGCTTCCTTCAATGGCTGGGGGTTCTTCCAAGGTTTAGAGGAAAAGGAATAGCCAGAAAACTGGTGGAAAAGGCGCTAGAAAGCCTGAAACAGAGGAGGATGAAGATTGCTGAGACATGGGCACAAACAGACAGAGAGGCATGCGTACACATCTTCGAAAGCTTCGGGTTTAAGAAAGTGCGAACCACAAGTATGATGAAGAGAAGCTTGGAGAATATTCCGTGCAACATTGGAGAAAATATGAGGACAACAGTAAGGGATATGCAAGTAAACGACGAGGAAGAAATCAAATTACTGAATGGACTTGACAATGAAACCTTCAAAGAACACTTCAATTTTAGACCAAGAACCATTGAAGAAACTAGATGTGCTCTTTTCGAAATGCCATGGTTCAAGCAGCAAAAGTGGTTTTTTGCAGTTTTAGACCAGTCAATAGGATATGCCGGTGTTGGAATCGATGAAGGGTTAAACAAAGAGAAGAACGCGAAGTGGGGATGGATTTTAGACATCGGCGTTCTTAAACCTTATAGGCGAAATGGGATAGGAACAAGATTGTTGCTTCACTCCATGCAGTTGCTGAAGTCCTTTGAAATGGAAGATGCCCTCCTTTACGTTGATGACATGAATCCCACAAACGCCATAAAACTCTACGAAAAACTAGGGTTCAAGGCATTGAGAAAAAACGTGGTGTATCAACTGTCGCTTGCTTAATAAACTTGTCATAGAATTTAGTGCGGCGAATTATGAAGTCTTGAGGGTTTTTCTGATTTCTACGCATAAGTGGCATTTGTCAATAAAATGATTTTTTGAGAGTTGGTAAGAACCTTTTTCAGTTGATTTTAGCAAACCCATTGGGCCTTCTTCCACCAAAATTTCGACCGTGGGATTTTTCCGCCAATCATACTCGGTTATTATGCGACTCAATGCCTTTTCCTTCGCGTTTCCGATGGCTAGGTACCAGCATATGTCCACTTCGCCTGAGGGTTCGATGCATATGCTTTCGGGGTTTGTGAGTATGTTGCCTATTGTTGGTTCGCCTTCGCACGAGCCGTCCAATGGGGTGGGTTGAAGGTATTGGCGTAAGTTCTGTGTTGCTCGCCCGACTGCCGTAACTGTGTGGATGTGAGCATCGATTCCTGTTGATTCTAGCGTTTTTAATATCTGACCAGTCTTCTTGTCGTAATGGTTTGTTGCGTCTATGGATTCTATGACAGTGACGTTCCACGTGACACTTTCTACTCCGGCTTTCAATAGAGCCAACGCAGCGTCTCGCGGATACTCAAGCGGTATGTATGGAAGGTGAAAGGCGTCAACACTTATCCCAACGGTGTTTAGACCCGCTTTTTTCAATTCGACGGCCAATTTTTCTGCGTTTTCCCTGTTCTTGCCCCACGCACCGTTTGTTAGCATTTCAATTTCTGGAATCCTTAACTCGTTGGCTTTTTTGAATATGGCTATTGTCCGGTCCGGATATAGCATTGGTTCTCCGCCGAACACCATGAAAGATTCAAGACTTGAGACAACCGTAGCCTCGCTTAGGTAATTGTGTGCGTCTTTGACATCCATGACTTCTCTTCTTAAGGGAGAGACATGTGATTGACAGTGGATGCACTGAGAATTACACTTGGTTGTAAGAGTGAACTCCAGACGCTTAAGATTCATTTCAGCCACACACCACAAAGTTAAGTTGTTTGGTCTTATCTAATATCTTTTCGTGCGTATAATAAAAGCGCCTTTTCTAAGATGACGAAATAAAGCCTATTTATGTCTGCTTAAATAGATGATTTATGAAAAGTTGATATGTGCCTCGGTGGCTCAGTCTGGTAGAGCAGCTGCCTCGTAAGCAGCAGGTCCCGGGATCGAAGCCCGGCCGAGGCTTTTAGTTGTTTTTGGATGTGTATTTGTGCTGTGCCCGTGTGCAGAAATGTTTATTAAATATTAATATTACAGATATATATTGAAGACAACATTGTAAAAAAGGATAAAACCATGCCTGTTCTACACATTCACGACGAAAGATTCAAATGCCCTTACAGGGGATGCGGAAAATCGTTCGATAAACCGACGGTTTTAACCGACTCGTCCACCGTGCCGAGGCAGACATATTACGCTTGTCCCTACTGCATGTCAAAGGTGGACATAATAGTGGAAAACATGAAAATCGTCGGCATCAAATCCACCGAGTACCCAACGGTTTTCGATTCGCCAGCGAAATGCGCCCACTATTTGGGGTTCTTAAACGCCATTCCAAAGGATGCGCCAATCCCTGATGAGTGCCTGATCTGTCCGAAAGTGCTCCAATGCACCATCAAAAAGCGATAAAATAGCCGTAATCATTTTTTGTTTTGGGAGAATGTTTTAAATTCAGCTTTCAAAATTTCTATTGGCACGAAAGAGCATAAGGGGCTGTCGGCTAGCTTGGTCTAGGCTTGGAGACTTGGGCTCTCTAAGTGCAATGCCTTGCGCTTTGTGCGGGAAGGACCCCGGTTCAAATCCGGGCAGCCCCACCATTATTTTATTGGAAGCGGTTTGATTCGGAGTGTTTTGTTGGTTTAAAGCTTGAAGAAGGCTGATTAGCAGTTGGGTAGTCTCTAAGCCTTGATGGTTTGGGACGGTCCCAAGACGGTCCTCGTTATGGTGTTGGGACGGTCCTGGGTCTCTAAGTATGAGGCTGGTGAGGTAGTCGTTTATGCCTCTGTTTGCCGCTTGTGCTTTGGAGCGTAGTAGGTCTGCGACTTCGGTTCTTAGGCATATGCCTGTCATTCCGGGTTTAGGCATATTTTTCCGCCCTCCTTAATTTCTGTGATTTCTTCGCATCTGAAGCTTTCTATAGCATTTTCGATTTTGCTGGGAAACTCTATGTTTACGATGTAGTCGGCGATTTCTTTGGCTTTACTTGAGTCTTCAGCCTTAACGATAAGGACCAGTTCCGCTAAATATTTGGGCATGTTTTTCTTACTCTCCTTTACTTCTTTCTTTGCTTAACGGGTTTTTAAAATGCCGTAAAGAATTTTTTGTATAGGCAGAAGCCGTTTCTTCTATGCTTGGTAGCCCGATAACTAAAAGGTGCATTGAAAACCTTAGGAATGCTTTGGTTGCAGGGAAATTGCTGTGATTGAAGTTGACTTCGGGATGGGTTGGAGACTGCATTTTTTTTAAGTGTTGTTGATGTCTGTGGAAAATTAACAATAACATTTAGACAAAAAGTAGGGGGACGGGGTTGGTGTATGTTGGTTTGTCCGACTTTAAATTTTCTTTGTCCAACAAAAGTTGTCGTCGTCTGAAATTTCTGGAAAAAGACGACAATTAAACCGTTTTCTACTGCCTCTTTATGCCATGCCCACGTGCCCCTTACCTCCCCGCGGAAGGTTTTACCGCTGGCTCTCTTCATTATTCGCTAAAGCCAAAATCAATTTAGCATTCGGAATTTTTCCCTGGTATTCCTCAGCTTTCTTAAGCCAATATTTCCGGGACTTCTCAGAAAGCATATTAAGGCCTTGCTTCAGAATATTTGAAAACTGCTTTTCTAATTCCTCAATTTTCCGTTGCTCTTCAATTTCCGCTTTCGTTAAAGGCCTTTCTTCCTTAGCCAAAGACCTACTATATTTCGCTGTCCATTTCTCAAAAGTTTCTTTATCTATGTAGCTATAATGGTATAACCCAGCTATGTGAAGCTGCAAAGAAGTGTAAGCCTTGCCTAACCGCCTATCCACTTGAAACTTCAATGTCGGAAAATAAATCTCCCCAGGAAGACAGGCGTGATAAATGTGGCCCTTGAATCTTCCTTCAATTTTCATGGTGGGCACCTCAAAGCAAAAATGATGAAGGCGTAGAGCCTGAGAAGGAAGGTCAAATTCTTAGTTGGTTGTTTGTAGTTGTAGTTTCTTAGAGTCGTTCTGTTAGGTAGGTAGTTAGTTACAGTAACTCTTCTTTTGTTTGCAGTCTTCTCTTTCCGCTCTGCAAGCGTGTTAGAACAAGTTCTATTTTGGTGGTTCTGGGCTGATTGTTTTGGGGCTGGATTCCATGAAATATCCTTCGCCCCGGTCAATTCCGCGATTGACTTCTTAACCTGGACAGCCGCAGCCTCCAAAGCGTCAGCCAAGTCACTAAGGATCTCAAGGGCCCTCTCGATTTTCTGCTCACTCATGTTTAGAGGACCCCGGTTTTGATTGACCCAGAAGTTGGTCAATTAGCTCAGCTTTCTCTTGTAGAAGATTCTCTCGGCCCTTTGGAACTATTAGAAGCAATGAATCATATAGAACGGTCACAATGCTTCCGGGGTCTAATCTGTGGTAGTCTCTGTAAGCCTTTGGAATAGCCACTACGCCCGAGGTGCCATGTTTCATTATTTTGCGTTGTTCTTTGGCAGGCAAATTACAACCTCATTTTGTCTTATGCTAAGTCTTATAAACGCAAAAATGCATAGTTAAAAGAATCGTGGGCATGAAACTATGGCTTTGGGTGGAAGACCCAAGGAAGAGGGCGGTCATAAACCCTTGAAAATAAGTGTTGACGATTTTGTATATAGAGCCCTCAACAAGGTTGGAAACAAATCCAGATTTATTGAAGAAACTCTTCGCCCAACATTGAAACAGTTTGATCCAGGCGATGTGTGCCAAGTTGTGTCGGAAATCTTTCAGATAATCGCCCAAGAAATAATGGAGGCAACAAAAAAAGGAAGATACGACAAGGTTGCAGCTCTCGCCGCTATTGCCAATTCCCTGGACGACTATAGAAAACTGTGCTCTCCACTCAGTGAAACATGCTTTCAAAGGGATGGTTCAGAGTATCCGCGTAAGGTAACTGTTGGGCGAGGCTTGGGTCTCAGTCGATATGGTGAGTGGAGAACAACGCCTAAGAAACCAGTTGACAACCTCATCATCACAGAAGAAGCCCTGAAAATGTGTTTGGGCGTTGTGAAAAGACTTGCTTTTCACCGAGGATCTGGAAGCAATTTGTCTAAAATTTCATAACGCTGTAAGAACAGTCGGCCATTTTCAGTCAACTTCAATCTTTTGTTATAATGGCCCTCACCAGCCACTTCAACGAGGCCCGCATCCAGAAGTATCTTGAGGAAGCCGTAGGCCACGTCAGCATTTGGCATGATTCTGGTGGGGTCGCAATTGGGGTTTCTGACAATTTCTCTTAAAACTTCTGCTGCTCGCCTTAAACGTCCATGCTTCGGCTTCCAAGCCTCTCACTTGGATAAAGCCTTCGCCCGCATTTGCAGCAAACCACGTTTTGATGATGGATTTTATCCGAGGTGTTCAATGCGAAGGCAGGTATGAAAGCCCCTGAAAACCTCATAGGCTTGCATTGAGAGTTAAGATTTACGCTACTCATCATCACTTGAACATTTGAACACGAATAACCTACATAAATTGAAGGAGAATATCACACCATTTAGCATTTTTGAGACTCAAAATAAAAAATCGTTTGGGACCCAAATCAGAGGCCTCGGACTGTTTTCATCGTCACGACTAAAAATACAGCAATAGTTGCAACGAGGAAGAGGCTGAAGAAGACCAGATTTATTAGCCTTACGTAATACCTCAAGACCTACCCCCTACCCCTCAGGCTTTTTGGCTTTTAATTGTCGTCGTCACATCAAATTTTGCGCCGACGACATTTAAGCCGAGAAGTTGATTGGAACGACGTATATACTTCGTATGAGGGGGCCAGACCATAAGCTTGCAAGGATGCCCCGTTCATGAAGTTGAATGCAACGTATTGGGGCATAGGTTCACTGGTGAAACGAGCATGCCCATAAAAGGCTTTCAGAAAACAAGCCTATACGACGTGTATTAAGGAATCTGGGAAAAACCTAAAAAGCCCAGGATATACGTAGTAAAACGTTTTAAGGAATAATAAACAGAAAAAGGGGGGTTGAGGGAGAAATCTCTATTTTCTTAGAGATTAGGGCAATCGTGCAATGTGTAATGTCTAATAAAAGAAGCATGGTTTAAGAATAAAGCTTGCACTCATGTCGAAGACAACTTCTTTGGATAAGTCATTGTTCTATGGCTTAAGGTCAACAATGTCTGTTCATTGAGGTTTATGCAAGATAGGGGAGTATGTGTCAAAAAACATGGAGGGTCTCGAAAACGATAGAGGGGTATCTTTCAGCTAAGCATCAATTGTTTCTCACGGTACAATATTAGGTCTCGAATCCTCTCAGAATTGTAGCCAAAAACTTCAAGCAACGTGTCCGCAGCAGAAACAAGTAACTCCAAATACTTTTCAACATCATAATGCACCTTATCCTTAATCAATTGCTTTGCCAAAACCCTCTCATTCACCCTCTTACTCTTGGGATCAACAATCAAGTACTGAACTGTCTGACCAGGATAAACATCAAAGCCAGCCATCATAAGTTGCCTTGCTGCAACAGCTTGGAAAACGTCATGCGCATAGTCTGATGGAATTTTTGACAACCGCTTCGCAATCAACAGCTCATAAACATTAACATTCTTAGAAATCAGTTTTTCAGCATACTCTTTCAGAACACCTAAAGCCGTCGGTATCTTGGACAAAAACTCTTCATAACCAGAAGCCTTAGCAAGCACCCTAATCATCTCAATCTGCGCCTTCTCAATAAAAAGCGGAGTATCTCCACGCCTTGCCTCAATACCACGCATCTTAATCCTTCCATCGTCAAAAACCCCATAATACCTATTCAAAACAGGAATTTCGCTCGACACCCTAGAAGGCAAAAAAACAATCCAACGATACTTACCCTCAACATTCAACGGAACACCAATCGCCTTTGAAGCTTCTCTACAAAACTCCGCAACCTCTCTCGGCGAAACACCAGCCTTCTTCAACCACAAAGAATCAACAATACCATGAACAACCTCAAACCCATGCTCCTCAGCCAAACGCACAGTTTTCAGCAACGCATCACGAGCAAAAGCACAGACCGCAATATGCGCATCAACCTTCCCGAAACGGGCATTCCTATAACCCAAATACCCGAAACAAGTAACCAAAATCCACTTTAGGGCTCCTTGCCTCATATCATAAGCCTGTTTAAGCTTCTCATCCGAAGTATCCCTCATCAAACTCTTGTATTTCAAGCGCTTCCTCAGAAGCAAATCCAAAGTCTTAGGCACAATGCCAATCCTTTTCTCACAAACATTATACCCAAGCTCAGGAACCCGAACCTTAGAATCCGGACAACACTTACAAAGCACAGTTTCAGCCGAAATATTCCGCGTCAACATCAACATAGGAAACATAGAAGTAAAATCAACCTCGACAACATCAGTATGAAAACCAAGCTTAGGCTCAAAAACAAACCCACCACGATCAGCAACAAGCAACTCCCACCCAGACTTAAACAACTCAGGCTCCCGCTTCTTCCAAGGAACAAGAATATCACTTTTCCACGCAGTGTAAAGCTGCAAAGAAGACATTATACTACCAATAGACGCTCGGGCAGCGCTATGAAGCGGAACACGGCAGGTTCTCGAAACCTCAACCAAACCCTCCAAACCACAAGCAGTAAAAATAAACGTATTATCCACATCAACATGCACACGCCCATAAAGCCTCCGCACAGGTGCCTTATAATAAACCCTCCCATAAGAAAAGAAACTTCGACCCCGACCTCTCTTAGCTGTCAACGGGATATTCTCTCTACTCAAAACAAAACGGTCCAAAACACCATTTACAAAAGCACGATAAGCAAAATAAGGAAAAAGAAAAGAATCGCCGCCATGCGTAAAAATAATGTCAGGGTCTTCTTCGCGCACAGCTTTTATAAGCGCCAAAATCTTATCTGTTTCGCTTCCTTCACTAATAACAATTGTCCGGTTGTCAAGCTCCAAAGATATGCTCTCTATTTTATCAGAAAACCTTGCAGAAATGCCTTCTTTTTTGACGTTTACGTCCAGCCACATCGAACGGAAAGACGGAACAGAATACTCGTAACTGTCAACAGAATCAAGAACCTCATAACCAAGCCTACCACCAGAATCCACAACTAAAACCCGAGCCAAAGGAAAAACATTCTTCTCATACAAGTAAGCCTGAGCAACAGGCACATCAACATTGAACAACCGATACCTTTCATAACCGCCTAATCGAAGAATTTTCCTTGCAAAAAACGAAGTTCGCCCATAATCCCTCATGTCAATTTCCAAAACCTTCTTCTTCGCAGCTTCCATAAAATCAGCATACTTCTCAACAAAACGCAAACCAGCCACAGACCTGCTATCACTAACCTTATCCGCCAAAACCTTCAAATCAGACCAATTTCCAGAAACATAAATCCTACGAACATACTTGTCCACAAGCCTAAATCGCTGGCCATTCTCGGCAATAATCCAAACCGTAACCTCATTAGGGCCAGAAGGATAAACGTCGAAGAGCCAGCCCCTAACCGCATTAAGCTTTACGAAGCTGTTTCTCCAGTCGCTCAAGGCTCTCCCTAATCTCCATCAACTCTTTCTGCTGACTGAGCAAAATGGACATGAACATCGCCTCAGCCAAAATTGTCCTTGTAGCCATGCTACCAGCAGACGCGTAGAGCTTACAAGCGTTCATCATCTTGTCAAAAGCTTCAATATCTCTGCCTCTCAAAGCCTTTCGAAAGCCATCCCAATGCGCTATCTCTGATTCTAAAGCCTGCCTATAAGACGGAACAGTTCTCCCCATCATGCTACACCTCCATATAATTCGTTAATGGAACCTCATCAGACGGAAAATCAATGCTAAAAGGCTTAATCCGCGGATGATCCTGCAAAGCAAAACTCAGAGTCTTTCCTCTCCTCTCAAACTTTACAACAACGTTAGAACGCCCAAACAAAACAGCCTCAAAAAACAAGCCCCTCTTAGACCTTCTCTCAGGATAATAAGTCGATAAGACAATAGTCTGCTTTTTCGCCGCTATATCCGAAAGCTTTGCACAAACCTTCATAAACAAATCTTTAGCCTCAGTCTTGGGAATATCCTTATCAAAAAACAACGAAGTAATATCCGAAACAACCAAAAGCTTAGCCCTCTTACCATTCAGGAACGGCTCAAGCTTCTCCAGAATCAAAGAAGAAAACTGATAGGCAGTAAACGCCCTCGAAACATAAACCCTCTCCAAAACCCTTCTCGAATCCAAGCCATGATTTCGGGCAATCTCAGCGACCAGATATGGACTGAACGAGTTACCACCATCAACAAACACAACAGACGAACCTAAACCGCCCTTGTCAGGTGGCATCATACAACAAACACATAATGCAAAAGACATGAAAGAAACACTATCCCCATACATAACAACAAAATCACCAGCCTCAAAGCCTGGAAAAATATCATCCAGTACCGAGACGCCGAGGGAAAGCGGTCTGATCCTTTCGGCTGATAAAACCGACAAGACGCATTCCTCAGACTGTGGTAAGCTATAAAAGAGCACACAAACCCAAATAAGCGTTTACCAGAAAAGCACCATTTAATACTCAGAGAGAGTAAAGTAAAAATGAAACAGAAATCGACCCATAAGAGGGCAAATTTTGACTGAATACCTCATCGGAACAGGCGGATGGGCCTACTTCCAAATCCCAGGAGTTCACCCATTGTTGGCATATTCTAAAGCCTTCAACTTCGTAGAAGTAAACTCCACCTTCTACCAAATACCTCCCTTAAAAGAAGTTGAGACATGGCGCAGACTCGCTCCGCGTAATTTTCAATTCACAGTAAGAGCCCACAAGGCAACAACGCTCAAATACAAACTTCAACCAATAGCCGAGAACTTCAAAACTTTTGAGAAAATGAAACAAATATGCACGGTTCTGGACGCTCCTGTTTTACACCTTCAAACTCCACCAACGTTCATGTTCAATAAAAACTCTATCAACAACTTTCGCGACCTTCTGGCTTCCATAAACCTCGGAAAACTACGCCTTGCCCTCGAAACAAGAGGAACCGCATCTTCCAAGCTGCCTTCTGAACTCATGAACACCATGCAAGACCACAACATGATTCATTCTGTTGACCTTTCAAAAGACGAAACACCAGCCTACAAATCAGACATCCTCTACTCAAGACTTTTTGGGAAGGGACGGCACAACATTTACGAGCCTACAGACGAAGAATTAGTGCAAATAGACAAGAAGGCTTCAAGTGGAAACTTCCAAAAAATAATCCTAAGCTTCCACTTCGTCAGAATGTACAAAGACGCGGCCAGACTAAAAATATACAAGGAATCAGGCAAGTTTCCACAAATCACAAAGTACACCGGCCTCGCATCCTTAGAAGAAGTATTAAAAGAAGATGCACGGTTCCCGACAACAAAACAAGCTCTAATACAAGACCAAGGATGGAAACTTTTTGATCTAACTGAGAACAAAAGAATACATGTGGCTGAGTTTCTTCAAAACCTTCCTGGAAGAACATACAATAATATCAGCGAAGTAATAGAAACGTTGCATTCCACAGAAAGGTGACTTGCTTGACTGCACTCGTAGATAAGATTTTTCTGGGGACATCGGGATGGAGCTATAGGGATTGGGTAGGACCGTTCTACACGGAGAAAGACAAGAGCCTACTTAGAGCCTATTCAAAAGTTTTCAGAACAGTCGAAATCGACTCCACCTTCTATAGGTATCCGACTAAAGGCACAGTTATGGGCTGGGTAAAATATTCACCAGAAGGCTTCGTATACACGGCAAAACTGCCCAAACTAATCACTCACACGAAGAAACTCGACATGAACGAAGGCATAGAAGAAGATCTTCAGAAATTCATAGAGCTCATGGAGCCATTGTACTTGAGCGGAAAACTCGGCTGCATACTCATCCAGCTTCCACCAAAATTTGACTACAAGCCACAGCAAATGGAAGATTTCTTCAAAATACTTCCAACTCACGTAAAATTCGCCGTCGAGTTCAGAGACCTATCGTGGATAAGAGAAGAAACATGGAAACTCCTTGAAAAATATCGCGCGGCTTACACGATAGTCGACGAGCCTCTACTTCCTCCAGAGGTTCACATAACTTCAAACATAGCTTATTTCCGATGGCATGGACACGGAGCAAGACCATGGTACAATTACAGATATCGCCCAGAAGAGCTCGAGCCATGGGCTCCTAAAGTAAAAGAGGCGGCTGAAAAGATTGAAAACGTATATGGATACTTCAACAACCATTATCATGGATACGCCGTTGAAAACTGCCTCCAAGTCCTTGAAATGTTAGGCGTTCTAACACCTGAACAGAAAGAAGCAAAGAACAATGTCGAAAATTACTTTAAGACGGCAGCCAAGGCTAAAGAACCTACACTCGAAGCATTTGTGGAACCAAGAGAGATGAGCTTTGACACTTTGCTAAGGGCTTTCATGGATGCAGACAGGTTGAAGAGAGCGCAACGGATCAAAGACGCCGAACTAACAATACAACAAGAAACGGATAACGAGATAAAAGCCATGCTGAGAGAATACCACATAGTTATCGACCTCCAAAACCGCACGATCCTGCACAACTGCGCTGACTGGAGCAAAATGCTACCGAACAAGAGGCTTTGCAAACACTTAGGTAAGCTACTACTGACATTAAACAAAGAAAGAGCCTTAAACATCTTGAGACAAATCTACGCAAACAAAGAAGCATGGGAATTTAAACCATATACAAAATAAAAGGAAATATGCTAAACAAGCTGAAAACTTCAATCGGTGAGGACAAAAGCAAAATAGAATAGGGTTTTCGCGGAAGAGGTAGGAAAAGTTTGAATGCCTAATCAAAGCCATCGGTTTCTAACAGATATTTTTTGCTGGGGTTCCGTTGCATTGAGAAAGTTTGATTCAGATGGATTTTCATTCCGTATCTTTTCGTCCTGAGCTTCAATCTCTACGCAAGTTCTTCCAATATGGCCATAAACATTTGATTTTAGAAGTCGGAATCAGTATTTTAGAATAGAATTTCAAATTCGTAAAGATTATTTTATCCTTCAAGCATCACACAAACGATCCACCATGTGTTCGAGAATTCAGAATAAAAGAAAAACTCAAAAAAGCCAGGGTTTAAAAGTTCATTCAGAAGCCGTAAGAATCCTAAGGACAGTGAATGACGAAGAAGCCTTCTATTTTTACGAGGACATCGGGAAGCCCACAGGAGAAAGCGCCAAGTGTCTATCTGACTTCATGGAGAAGATAAAAACTGTCAAGTTAGAGAGTTTGCTGTTTCATCTTCAAAGAAAAGACTTCCAAAATTGGACAAAGAAAACTCTTGGCGACTCTAAACTTGCCAGAAGAATAGAGAGGATAGTTCCTTCACATGATGATAACCTCAGAGTAAAAATTCAAACAATTATTGAAAACCGTATAAAAGAATTGGAAGAAGCAGCCGCTACATTATTGGTCAATGAACATTTGGCTGTCGTTTCTTCAACGTAGAAGTTGAAGAATTCTATAACCCATGCTAAACGATTTACTTTACCGAGAAACAAATACTACACGGCTCTCAACGTGTGCTTCGGTATCGAAGACCAGAGTAAAGAACATTATCACAGTATACGGATCTATTGTAATAGCATGAAGGAAGAACATTAGAAGGAAGTGCAGAAAAGACTAAATTGTTTTACAGCTTTTCCAATAAAAATAGTCCAACTTTTATCTGGGCATCAATATTGAGACTAATACTAAGAGGGATTTGCCTAAATGAGCGAGAATAAACTCAAAGGAGTTGAAAGATTCAAGAAAATATGGAACAATCATGCTGACACATATGATGAATGGTATAAGACTTTTAGGGGCGCTGTTGAAACCTATGTAGATTTAGCGCTGCTTAAGAAATATTTGCCAGAAAACAAAAATGCAAAGATCTTAGACGCTGCTGGAGGAACTGGGAGGATAACGTTACCCTTAGCGAAAATGGGATACTCTGTTACCTTGTGTGACATATCAGCCAGAATGTTGAACGTGGCGAAACAAAAAATGCTCAGAGAAGCAGTGCTCGATAAAGTAAAAATCTTGAAGTGTGATATTCGTAATCTTCGTTTTGCTGATGAGAGTTTTGACTTCGTGTTGTGTTGGGATAGGGCTATGGAGGCGGCAAAAGAGTTAGTAAGGGTGACCAAAAGGGGAGGGAGAATTTCAGTATTCCTGGTTAACAGGTGCAGGGCAGCTATTGATCTATTCCCGGAAGACCCTACATCGGCTCTTGAGCTAATCAAATCACGTTCGCATTATACAAAACATCATGGAGAGAAACACAGGGTTGTAAGTGAAGAAGAAGCAAGAAAGTTGTTTGAGGCAGAGGGAATCAGAGTTTTCGATGTATATGCTGTTTGTGGCTGGATGGATGTGCTCGATATCCCAAGAAAAGTTCTGAGATCTTGCAATTGGGATGAAAAATTCTTTAAGCAGACAACCGAAATTGTGTTAAAACTAAGTAAAGAACCATCTATTAAAGGAATGTCAAGACACTTAGTTTTGTATGGAGAGAAAATATGAAAGGAGGTTTTTCGGAGCAACTATGACTCTACCCTTAACATGCAAGCGTTTCAAGCTTTAATTGAAGATGTAGCTCATCATATCCGGGAACGCCAAAACCATGTATCCCATGTTTCTTATATGCGTCTATCTTGACGCCTACAATCTTAAATCTCTCTAAAGCATTTCTGTACCTTTAATTAGCATTTTGGTATACGTAACATCAACATCGGCGATGCTATACAATGTCGTGCGAATAGCATCTATGTCTTTCTTATTAGCTAATAACCTACACTTGGCGAACAACCTCATTTGTGTCATTCTTAGCCTTGACGCTTCTCTTAACGCCTCATTTGTGAGTTCTTCTTGGGCGAGAAACATAGCACTGTCATAACAGCGCTGGTTGCAGACAGGTAAAATGAAAGTTAGCAAAAGCATAGCTGGAATCTTCACCTTTTCCTTTAGGTCATTAGCAAAGCTTCTGATAGCTTTTTCACCATAAATCGCGTCCGGCGGAATATGTTCTCCTTCGACTACTGATACCGCTTTTTGCAGGACCGATTTAAAAACTTCTTGGTCCAACAATTTCTTAATCTTCTTTCCAATAGTCCTTTGCGTATATGGTCCTTTTTTATAACGAATGCGCTTGGCTTTCCAGGCTTCTAAGAAATCTTCCCATGGAAGCGGCACCTCTACAAAACCTTCGTGGTCATTTATCCATACAAAGTCATCATCAAAGTCTATGGCTACTACATAGTGGTCCGCTCCTTTCTTCTTTTTGCAAAATGGGTCGTAGGTTAAGTAGCTCATATCTATAGGACCGATAAGCACCCAATCATTTTTTAGGTTCGCCCTAAGCGTTTCGACGGCACCTTTTTCTGAGCCCAAGAAACTAATTGAGCATTCATAACCTAATAGATGTATTGCGAAATCTAATCCGCTTTCAGGATCAAGTCCTCCCATCACAGCAAATTCAAACTTTCTCCAATAAACAAAAGGTCCGAAAGGCAATGTAGTTAAGCAATCTATATAGTGTATAGGCCTCGGATCACCCTTTCGACTCATCAACATGCCGAGTGCCGCAGCATAACAGTTTAACCGCCATCCAGCATATGGCGTAACAAGTTGCATTTTACTCCCTTCCTAATAAAGACTATAACCTTACCGAACTTCTTACCAACTTAACAAATAAGAGATTTTCCTTTTTCCAAAAAGGAAAAGAGTAAGTTAAGGTTCTCCTTCAACTACTGTTTAGAAAAAAGCAAGCCTACACTGAAGAAATAAGAAAAATAAGCCTTGAAAGACTTGCACACTTAATCAAAGTCTGCGGGTTCCTAATGCAAACAAAAGTTTATTTGTTCTGGGAGTCTAAGTCAATTAGTGTCGTGGCTCAAGGACCATAAAAAATAATAGAACATTAACGATTAATCACGAATACTGAGGTAAACTCGAAATGGAAGAAGCGGTTAAAGAATTGAAGGTTGATTTCCGGATTGAAGATGAAAGCGGAGTTCGTAAAGCCCTTGAACAGTTTTACAGGGAATTAGGATTTTCGAAAATCCTTGTGTCGAGAACTCAATTTCCAGATTATATTTTGAAAGATAAAGAAGGAAAAAGAGTGCTTGCTGAAGCAGAATTTTGGGCTGCTGAAGCTCGTCATCATGGAGAAGAACTTGCTGAAGGATGCGATCTAATCATTTGCTGGTATAATGATTGGCCAGAGCGCCCTAAAAACATAGGTATACTTGAACTGTCCAATTATATTTTTCAGCCCCTTGCATTTTCTGGATTTGAAAAAGAAGGGTTGTCTGGAATTCCTGAGTTTGTTAGAAAATATGATGAAACGACTCAAAAAGCTAAGCAACTTTTGAAAGATATAGAAGGATTCGTTAAAAGAAGGGACCACCAATGTAGTTTCGGGAGCATTGCCTTTAGGTCTCGATCATATGAGGCATCAGATGCCCCATTGGCATATTATCAATCTTATAGACGTCGATCATGGAAAAGCTTTGCCCCTGTTTCTATAGCACTTAACTTCGACTATGGTAACGTTTGCATTCAAGCCGAGATATGGGCAGAAGATTTACAAAAGATTGATACCAAAAGATGGAGAGACATTATAGATGAAGTTGAAGAAGAAAATTTTTCGTTAGAACGACAATTGTATGGAACTACAAATTTGGAAAAAGTTGAGAACATGGATAGATTTTTCACAGAACTTGGAGAACCCAATAAAATAGCCATAGTAGCATTTTCGAGAAAATATGATTTTGACATCCTATATGGAGAACCGAGTGAACTCGTAGAAAAACTTGGAAATGATATTCTTTGGATGCTCAGTTTCTTAGAGGAAGAAAGAATTTATACCCCACAACCTACTAATGACTAAAATGTCATTCTTTATTAATTGGAAACAGAGCCCGTGTAGCTTCTTAATGCAGATAAGAGTTTACTTATTCTGGAGCAAACGATACCCAAGTTTTTCATGTTATTACTTGATTCAGTAAAAACTATAAGAAATGAGCATGTAACTTTGAGTTATGTTAGAGATCAAAAAAGAACATCTGCAAAGATTTGAGCAGATAAAGAAGCAATTCCTTGAGAAGACAGAAGTGCCCAAGGAGAATAATTGGAGGCAGTGGACAAATGATGAAATTTGGTTGCACATTTTTGAACAAGTCATTGTTGTTGGCAATTCTAAACCAGCCGAGAGATTTAACAAAGATACTAAACTTAGAAACCAAGTATCATACGAAAAATTGGCAAAAATAAGAGAAGAGGATGACTTAAAGAAAGAAATTAATCATGTTTTGCGTTCGGTTGGTGCCCGCTATGCAAGTTCCAATATTTCAAAATGCAGAAAAACAAATGCTTTAGCTCACAATCTCAAGGTTTTGAAGAGCTTTAAAGATGGACCTAAGGGCTTGCTTAAGAGACTTTCGGAATTTGAAGGATTATATGCTGATAAAAGGAAAATAAAATATCTCATGACGGTTTTTAAGTACATGCAGAGCAAAAGTGCGAGGGATTTTTTGATGGAATTAGGCGTTGTCAGAGACGCTGTTGCATTAGACATACGTGCTCAGAACATATTTGCAAAAATCGGGGTCCAAATTCCCAAGAAATTTCAAGCTGATCCTAAACTATACGACGAAATAGAAAGGGACATACTGGAAAAAGTATGCGAGCATCTAAACCTGTCAGGCGTGGAGTTCGACAGAATGCTATACCAAAATTACAGAAGTATAATGAACATGGATTTTTTAAAGTTCGAGTATCATAAATAAAAAGAGAAAAAGGGGAGGTTTTAGGCTAAAAGTTTTATCATCTTAAAAGCTCATAGGACTTGAAATAATCAATCAACTGTAGCAACCAATGGCTCTCTGGTAATGTTATAATACTTCCTTTTGCTTTAGGGCGATGAGGTGGTTGTCTTTTCCAGTTTTGAATTACCTGAAACACCTCTTGCTGTATGAAATCGGGTAATGGTCTGACATTTATGCCAAGCTGTTTAGCACCGCTCACCGTAGGTTTAGTCCAAAAGCTCGCAACATACATCTTTTGATAGTTTACTTTACCTGCCACAAAGCCAAGCTTTTGTTTAAAATAATTCTCAATCGCAACGCAAACATTCTGTGAAAACTTGTTATTAAGAGAAGCCACACTTTGCCTACCTCCTGACAACTGACCAACTTCTACATGAATTATTTCTAACATATTACCACTAACTTTAGCGCCAACAACATCGGCAGTATATCTTCCCCCAGCAGCAGTAACACCAGCTGGCAGACCGGCTTCCACCAAATATCCATTCAACTGCAACCACTCCGCCACAAGTTCCTCAGTCCAAGTTTTTGCAAAAGGCATAATTTATCCCTCAGAAAGTTAATTATCTATTGCTTACAAAAGCTTATCGCTTGGGGTTTTAACATATCACTTTATTTTTCTGTCACATTCCCTTCGGAAGAAAGAAAGCCTACGCCGAAGAAGTAATGAAAGCCAGCCTCGAAAGGCTTGCACGTTTAATCAAAGTCTGCGGGTTCCTAATGCAAACAAAAGTTTACCTTTTCTGGCACTCTATTAAGGCCGATTTTGTTCATAAAGAACAAAACGGTCGCCGTTATGCATGATTGTTGAGTTTGGTGGTATTGGGGGCTCTTTAGGAGAAAACTTGTATATCAGAAATAGTACGTGTTCATAATGTTGCCGAAGATCGGGCGATGGACCGGAAGAAATGCCACACCTTGTGATATACTGCAACCAATAACCATAGCGAAGGTCACCCACAACGACCGATTTTGAAGGAATAAGCGCTCCAATAGACTCAAGTTCATCGTAATCAGTCTTTAAAATTGATGGACCGAGGGTTCTGGAGACATGGACAGCCTGCAAGATAAGCAAAGACAAACCAAGAAAAAGCAGGACTGAGAGGGCAGTTTTGCGTCTACTTGGGGTCATTATCTGAACTTTCCAAATGCTATAACCTGTGATGAACGATATTGGAATGAAATCCATAAGAAGGAAACGCCAAAGCCACTCTACTGGAATAAATGGAAGAGAAAGCAACGTTCCGGTAATTGTGACTGAACCAACTGCCAGAAGAGCCCCCTTTCTTTGATTTCTCAACTCATGAAACGATAGGAAGTATCCAACTCCAAGAATTGGAGCTACAAAAACTGCACTCAAAGGATCAAAAAAGAATTGAATCGGAGTGTCATTTCCCGTTCCTGTAAGAAGCCCTTGAAAGAACGAAATCCCCTTATGGAAATCTGCCAAAAGGGAAGGAAAAACTAAGATCGCTGCAATACCAAAAACCAGAACGGTCAATATTAAGATCCCTACGTTCTTTGCTGTTCTCCTTCGATTTATGCCAAGGAATAGCGCCACTGCTGAATACACTGTCATAAGAAGTAAAGCAACACCGAAATCCAGTATGTGAGTCGCGGCTGTCAGAATCAAAGATGTAGCAGCAAGAAACAGATACTTCTTGTTTGGACTTTCAGTGACCAAAGTATGAAGATAGTAGGCGAAACAAAGTAGAAAAAACCCTCCCACAGCGTTTTTGAGAAGATCATTCAGAAGCCGCAGGTGCAACGCGGAGAAGATGCAGACCAGCATGGCAACAACTCGGGAAAGTTGGGAAAGCGTGATTTTTTTAACCCAGAAGTAAAGGGGAATAGCTGACAAGGCACCGAAAAAAGCAACCCCGACCCTAATGCCCAGGGTAAGGTCTCCGCCAAACATGATTGTGAAAAAGGCGAAGAATGTAAAAGACAGCGGCGGGTCTCCATATGCGAGATGACCTGTCTCAAGAAGGTTTCTGACCTGAATCAAGTAGTAGGGGCCATCGATTCCATAAATTAACGGATGTCTGGTTAGAACCCACAAATAGAAAACAAAGCCGATAGCCCATACCAGAAAAACAATCAAAAGTTCACGCTTTATCCATTTCATCCTTTCACTTCTGCTACTATTTCGTCAAGTTTTTGAGCAGCATCTTTCAGGACCTTTGTAGCCTTTGCAGCAGCATTCTCTGAATATCTTTCACGCAAACTATCCAAAAGAGCCCAACTTGACATGATGAGTTTCTTTCCAGCTTCAATGAGTTCGCGCGCGTTTTTGGGGTATTCTTCAAACCATTGGGGTCCAAGAAAGGGAGGCGCGAAAAACCCTATTCTTCTTCCAAGTTCTTGTTTTTTCCCAGCGAGTTCTTCAAGGAAAACCTTGCCTGAATCGGTTAGTGTGTAACGCTTAACTGTTGACACTTGTTCCGTAACCTCTTTGATATACCCCTTATCGTGCAGCCATGCCAGAAGGGGATAGATAGACCCCGGGCTTGGTTTCCAATGTCCAATGGTACGTTGATCAATCTCATTCATGATTTCTGAACCAGACATAGGTCTCTCACTAAGCATTCTTAACATGTAGTACCTCAAGAAGCCTTTAGGAACAGCAGCCATACCAAACGGAGGAGGAGGCGGTGGATAAGGACCACGCATCTCGATCACGTCTCAAATGAGTTTATCGACATCGATATCGACATCGACATATTTAAGCATTCCCCCTCTTTGAAACCAAGACTTGCGCATTCTAAGTGTCCTCTGAGAGAAAGTAGAAAGGGAGTTATTGGCACAGATAGTCTTCGGCGTCCGACCTCAATGAAGCCCTATGCTTTCTGGCAAAAGAAAAAAGGGGAAGTTTTAGGCTTTAATTGCCAGCTCTGACTCGATGGCTTCTAACACTTTCTCGCGAATACTTCTGAGCAAATCGGGTTTATAGTAATGCCTTAGGAAAATACTCTGTGGAATCCTACCCTCCAGCAAATCAATAACTTCTTCCGATATCCCATTTTCTCTCAGCGTCGTCGCAAACAGCTTCCTCAAATCCTTGATCCTAACCTTCAACCCAGCTTTCTCAATAGCTGACCTTAACCCATTAGCTTTGACTTTAGGCTTCACATTCAAAACATGCTTCAGCAACTCTTCAGGAACAAACGAAATGTAGCAGTTCTTGCACCCACGAATGAACAAATTTGGAAATCGAAAGTGCTCAAGCATACCCAATTGGGCATTAAGGTATTCGCCGAGCCTATTCGCTTCCGCCAGCTCTGAAAGAAGGCTTATTGACTTGCAAGCTTCGTCAGGTCTAAGACCAGTAGCAGCAGCAAACACAAGCGTAACAGAATATTTCTTAGGCAGCTTCTCCGAGGCCTCTTTAAACCACGATTTGACATCGCCCATATCCGTATTGAGCATGCTGAGAAACACTTCCAAATGCGAAGTCTTCTGCCAATGCAAGCCAGCCTGAGAAACAATCTCCTTCCAATCCTTATACATTCCAAGAAACTTCGAAAGATTCGCCAAAGCAGCCATAGCATGACGACGATTACACTTAGACAAACCACCCAAAACACTCGCCTTAGAAGAGTCAAACAAAATGTAATAGTACTTCTTGGCATCATTTCTAACCTTCCTTGCATAAGCCTCTCTAAGCCTATTTTGAAGCCATTTATCAAAACCACGCCAATCTATGCCTTCTTTCGACGAAATCTTGGCAGACTTGGGCTCTCTAAGTGCAATGCTTTGCGCCTTGTGCGGGAAGGACCCCGGTTCAAATCCGGGCAGCCCCACCAACTTTAGGAGTATGCTAACCTTTTACAATGGGTTATGGGTCTTCTGAGAGCGCGCGCATAAGTGGTCATTAATTGTTTTTCGGCTCTTTTTCTTGAAAGAAGGTTGTTGTTGGCTTAGTTAGGTTTATAGAGGTGAGGGCGTCAAGGGATAGTTGAAACAACCTCTAATGGAGGTGATAACCCGGTTTGAACCGATTTCTCGGGCTACCCCCTGACACCCTCAAATTATTGTTCTCTAATATCGATATAAGCGTAACTGTGAGCCTTGTTGAGGCTGAGTACGCGAATTCTGGTAAGGGTAGGCATCGCTACCCTGTGCGTTCTATGCTTTTGGCTCTTTTGTTTATGCGTTTTGAGGCTATACCATCAGTTAGGAAGCTTTGCAGGAGGCTTGAGAGAAGGCAGTATGCAAGGGAGATCTGCGAGTTTGGAAATGGAACGCCTAAGCATATCACTTTCAGCCTATTCATTACGCGTGCAGAACCAGAAACCATTGAGAAGCTCTTCATCGAGTTTAGAACCCAAGCCTTCCAAATGGGCATAATAGATCCATCAGAGACTGTTATGGCTAGTGTTGACAGCACGTTCATTGAAGCCTATTCTAGGCGTGGTAGGAAAGGCGGAATAAGCGACCGTGGAGCTAGGGTTGGAAAAACAGAGCGTAGAAGCTACAAGCTTGGATGGAGAGCCCACACCGTTGCCTCAATGAAGGCTCTGCCCATAACATACATTGTAAGGGCTGCAAACGTCAACGACAAGATACTGGTTAACCCTTTAATGAAGAAGGCCACATGGCTTCTCAAGCGTTGTAGAAAGCGCATAAGCCACGCCATAGCAGACAGCCAATACTATTCCGCAGAAGTCTTCAAGACTATAAGAGAGTATGGAGCCGAGCCAATAATACCCCATCCAGCAAACGTCAAAAACCCATTAATCAACCTCTACGTGACTAAGCGCTTCAAGGTTAAAGGCGAAAAGAGGCTTGTAGAGCTCTACAAGCAGAGAATGGCCGTGGAAAGAGCGTTTAAAGCCGCAAAACACGAGCTTATGATGGAAAACCTGAAATGGAGAGGAATAGCAAAAGTCCGAATGCACGTTGCCATATGCTACTCATGCATCCTAGCCGTAGCAGTAGTAGCCCACAAAATAGGCAGACCCGACCTAGCAAACAACATAGCAGCCTTCACATACTAAAAGACAGAAAAAAGCCCTAATTGCCAAAACAAGTCAAAAACGAATTAATGACCAGTCATGCGCTCACACAGAGAACAAAATTTTAGAGATGTTCGCCATCAGAGCTTATGCGATTAGCTTCAGTTATTTATGCTGTTTTTGCTTACTTACATTTAAGACTTAAGTATTAATTAAGTTGTAAAAAAGTTAACGAGGTGCTTTATTTCCTTGAAAATCAGAATCAGAAGAGTCTTTATGATAAGAGCTGCGTTCATGCTAATGCTCCTAATACTTACGATGATGTCTTCACTTTTACTTCCTCTAAAAAATGTCAACGCACAAGATCGGATTGAGATCACAGAATTGGCTGATCGCGTTTGCATAGATAGTGGGGTGTTAATGGTCGATCTTCTGAAGCAAGGTGTTAGAGTGGCTAAGTGGACGGTTAAGTCAACGAACCTAGAGATGGCTGCAAACTCGGGTGATCGTTATGCCATGGGAAAAAGCTATCCTCTATGGGATTGGATACCAACGCAAGCATGGCCAGGAATGTTAGCAATGCGTAATTATAGCTTCATGCTACTTGAACATACAGACGCAAAGGCTTCTCTTCAATTTTCCATGAAAATGAATGCAACAACGGTCACTGGCGACACTGTAACACTTGAAATAACGAAGAAGATCACTGTTTATTATGGAAAATATTTTGTTGAATGGCTAACTATTATAGAAAATCTAGACGACATTACAGCTCTTTTTGAAGTCACATGGGAGCAGAAGATAGGCTACACCTACGCTTGGTGCGGTATAATAGGAACGAGGAGCGATAATGACTGGCAAGCGTGGAGGGATGGAGATCAGGTTAAACTAAACAAACCAGAACAGAAGGAACATTTCGTCCGTAGACTTGCTCCCAACTTGAAGTGGATTGCTGTGCCCGACGTCGAAGAAGGAGGCGTTGGTGCGGTCTTAATTAACAATATGACGGCGGCTGTTTGGCTTGAGGCGGCTGAGTGGGGAACTGAAGTGAGGACCGAGTTCCCAACATTAGAAGTGCCGGCTAAAGGAGAGGTAGCCTTCTCCTTTAAGGTGTACGGAGGCCCCGTGGGCGTCTCTACCCTCGAGGAGGCGGGGTTTGGGGACCTGGCTAGGGAGCTTGTAGGAGAGGCTGCGCTTGCAAAATACTCCTTAAAAGTTTTCACAGACAAACTGGTTTACGAACCTGATACTGTAGGAAACTATAATGTTACTGTGGAGTATAAAGGACCTGACTCAGTCCAAGGTGAGTTGAGGCTTTCACTTAAAAACGAAACTTTCACTTTTTTCATAAATACTCTTAACATAACCATTAGTACCGGGCTAAACAATTTCTCAGGAAACGTGAACATACCGTCTGTGCAGGGGTTTTATTATTTCAAAGTATACCTATACGTTGCTGAATCCTTTATGGATGAAAAATTATTGCCCATAGTTGTGTTAACCCAGACAAGAATGCCTCTCAGCGTAGTTTTCGTTTGGCACCATCACCAAGCCCCAAATCTTTATCCTAATGCCACCTTCTTTGGTCCTTGGGCCTTTTATCACACGTACAATGATGAATTCAAACCTTACTATGAGGGGGGAGCCTATATGGTCCACGTGTCGATCCTGGAAGCATACCCATCCATAAAAATGACCTATCACCTCTCTCCGTCCTTACTCTGGCAATGGGACCTCGGATTGAAGGAGGGTTGGCAAGGAATGGATGGAAAATATGTACCACCAGATGACCCTAAAATGAGCAGAGTTAATTTTACCTTAGAAGGCTACAAAGCAATGGAGCAAAATGGACAAATAGAAATTATAACTAGCTACTTCGCCCACCCAATAGCGGGATACGTGATTGACAATTATGGTTGGGGTGATCTGTTAGATTACGAAATGAAACTTGGCGCAGAGACAACACTCAACATTACTGGTTGCAGGGCTAAGGGAATGTGGACTCCGGAAATGTTCTTTTCCATGGAGCTTATAGATTTGATGGTGGAAAACGGAATAGAATACACAATACTGGATAAGTCATGCCATTTTGATAAAGCTGAGGGAGATAAAGGTTCCATATTTGAGGCTTATAAGCTTCAGGATCGAGATGGTAGAGAGATATCGGTTCTCTTCAGGGATACTTCTCTTTCAAACATTATAGGTTTCCAAAACAGGTTCTCAGACACCTACGCTGCGGATTTAGCTGCGAGAGAATATGTGACTAGACTTTTGAAAGTATATACAATGGCTAACACTAAAATTGTTCCCATCGCACTGGATGGAGAAAATTGGATGATCTTCTCGCCCACAGTGGCTGAAACACCAATATTCTTTGAGAGACTCTGCTATTATTTGAATCAGACACAGTCTTTAGGCTTTCTTAAAACAACCACTCTGAATGATGCTTTAAAGGAATACCCGCCGCAGAGAATCATAACAAATGTTCCCACAACCTCATGGACCTGCGGCTATGCCAAGTGGGTTATTGAAAGAAAAGTTATGCAAGAGAAAATGTGGGACGCGGCAAAAGAAGCCTATGGTTACTTAGATGCCTATAAAAGGGCAGTTGGAATGGATGAGCATTGGATGAGGACGGCTGTCGCCATGATGCACTGCGTTGACAGTGACTTTTACTGGGCTGAATTCCTTTATCCACCAGCCGTTTTCGAATGGAGCGAAGAAGTTAAAAAGCTAACATCAGAAGTCCTCCAAAAAGTATCTATATCAAATATCAGCCTTAAGGAGGGAAAATTGATCATTGAAATCCATAATGCAATTGCTTCCAATGTAAAGGCGATGTTAACAGTTAAGGTAAGGGAGACAATAAAAATGATAGACATCACTCTTCCAGCTAACCAGAAAATGACTGTTGAGCTATTTGAAGACATAACAGAAAGGACCACAGTAGAGGGCACCATAAAATATGAATCAATGTATGGACTAATCCCCATCGCAGAACCGACCATTCGAGAGGTGGTTCCTCTGCCACCTGGTCTATCATTTGAACTTGTTGCATCAATAGTCGCTTTGATAGTCATAGGTTGTGTGACATCCTATCTCTTGGTGCGACGGAAGAAAGTTTTCACTAAGTAAACCTTATATATATTTAACTTACAAACAAATGGTTTAGGTGTTGTTAGTTGGCAGGAAAAGTCAATGGAAAAGTACAGATGGCGATTTTGGCCATAGTCATCATCGCTCTTATAATGTCTGCAAGCACCTTGGGTTATTTAGCGACGTCTATGATGGGGCAATTGGAAAGTTTAAGGAAAACAGTGTCAGATTTATCGGACATAGTTTCATCTCTAAACGCAACTATGACGGATGTAAGGGATATTGTTGGTGCGCCTCCTCCACCTGCTCCACCTCCTAGAGGTATTATAACGCTATGGACAGCTTGGGGTGGCGGTGAAAGAGAAGCCCTAACAAAAGTCTTAGTCAAGTTTGGCGAGAAATATGGGGCATACATTACTGTGCTGGTTGAAGATGTTCCCTTTGATGTCCTTAGAAGTAAGCTGATAACAGCAGTGCCGATGGGCGTTGGCCCTGATCTGTATACAGGGCCTCATGATTGGGTTGGAGAATTGGTTAAAGCCGGAATTTTAGCTTCAGTGAGTCCTAAGCTGGATGCAGCAACTAAAGCCAAATTCGTAGAATCGGCTATGAAAGGCGTTACATTCGCAGGTCATCCTTTTGGATTACCGCAATCACTTAAAATGCCAACGTTGATATACAATAAAGAAAACATTACGACTCCTCCCAAGACTACGGATGAACTCTTCTCATTAATGGCTACATTTAAGGCGAAAGGTACGTATGCCCTAGCTTACGATGTGGCGAATGCCTACTTTTCCGTAGCTTGGTTCCATGGATACGGAGCCTATTATTTAGATCCAGATACACTTAAAGTTGCCTTAAACACTACGGGTGGAATTAAAGCCGCCCAGTTGATAGCTGACATGCGACCTTACATGCCGCCGGACATTGGTTACGATCTAATGATGACCTTGTTTACAACTAAGAAAGCCGCTATGATCATAAATGGACCATGGTGTATAGCTGACCTAAAAAAGGCAGGATTTGACCCAGCAACTAATCTCGGCTTCGCTCTTCTCCCAAACGTTACTGGAGGAGAAAGAGCCAAACCCTACATGACCATAGAAGGAGTTCACATAACCAAGAACGCCGTTGAACGAGGCGTTTTCGATGCCGCCTGGTTCTTTGCTTACTGGCTTGTCACCGAAGGCATCCTCACCATGGCTAAAGAGGCAGGGCATGTACCAGCGTATTCCCCTGCAGCAGAAGATCCGGCCGTAAAGGCTGATCCGATTATCACAGCTTTCTTCAATCAATCCATGTATGCAGTTCCAATGCCTAATGTGCCGCAAATGGGTGTAATTTGGGGCGTTGTACCTAGGTATCTCAGTGCAGTATGGACGGGCACTATGACCCCCGAAGAAGCTATGAATAGCGCTCAGAAGGAAGCGGAAGAAGGAATAGCTGCAGCTGGCTGATCAAAAGCTAAAACCTTTTATTTTTTCTTTCACTTTTTTTAACTTGTAGGTAAGCAATATGCTACAGAGTGCCAAAAGGCTGTTAAAAGTTCGAACTCTGAAAACAGCGTTTAGAAAGAATAACACCCTAATATTCACGTTGGCGCCGGCCATAACTCTAATAATTTTGGTAAGCGCTTACCCTTTAATCTATGGAATTTACTTGGCCTTCACAGACACAGCGACGACTATAGCTGGAAAGTGGCCTATGGGCGATTTTGTAGGTTTCAAGAATTTCATGAGACTTTATGACGAACTAATGAATCCCATCGGAGGATTTAGAACCGCGCTAATGAACACAGTTCTTTGGACAGTTATAAATGTTAGTCTTCAGTTAATAAGCGGAATCTCTCTAGCTCTCTTAATGAACTCTCAACTCAAAGGAAAGGCTATTTTCAGAGCCTTGGTCATAGTTCCTTGGGCGGTTCCAGGTTTCATTAGCATACTAGCTTGGAGACACCTTTTCTCTGAGTCTTATGGCTTCATAAACCAACTGCTCATCTCGACAGGAGCTAACCCAATGCGCTGGACAACCGACCCAATCTTAGCCTGGGTTACCATAAACATTGTTAATACGTGGCTTGCTTACCCATTCATGATGACGGTAACATTAGGAGCCCTTCAAAGCGTTCCCAAAGATCTTTACGAGCAGGCTATGATGGACAGAGCCAACAGCTGGCAAGTATTCAGATACGTGGTTTTTCCATTCATAAAGCCCGCCGTAACCGTGGCAACAATATTAACCACAATAACTACCTTCCAGCAATATGGGGTGGTCTGGCTCATAACTGGTGGTGGACCCACCAGACCCGACGGAACACTTGCCACTGAAATGCTTGTAACCTATGGCTACCGTAGAATTTATGTTTTCGGTGAATATGGGTACGCCGCTTCCTTCTCGCTTTTTCTATCAATCATCATCATTGCAACAGCTATACTATCCATAAAATACACCGGCCTCTTAAAGGAGATTAGAAGGTAATGGTAGCGTCACGGTTCATTTTTAAAATTACACTCTTATATATACTTGCATTATTGGCTTGTTACATGGCTGTTTACCCAACCCTCTGGGTAGTCGGTACTTCTCTTCAAAGCGTGGGAATAATATTTTTTGAGAAACCTAGCATAACTGATATATTAATACCTTTCCCATCAACACCTAGTTTCATCTCCTATGATGTTATATTCTTTAAGAGCCCATATCTTACGTGGATGCTCAATAGTATACTTGTAGGCCTTGCAACTGTTGGTTTAGCTCTGATGGTAGCTGCTCCAGCAGGCTACGCCCTGTCAAGATTCCGATTTAGAGGAAGGATAAAGATTCTTTGGGGATTGATGCTTCTTAACGCAATGCCAGGTCTTGTAACTTTTATACCGATATTTACACTCTTAATGACTTGGGGTAGGCTTTTTGGCGCTCCCACATTTTTCCTTAGTATTTATGGTTTAGTAATAGTTTACGCAGCCGGAGCAATACCCTATTCAACATGGTTTCTCAAAACCTTTTTTGACACAATTCCCTATGATCTTGATGAAGCAGCGTGTGTGGATGGGGCCCGAGCCTCTACCATATTTTTCAAAGTTATATCTCCACTAGCTTTACCAGGCTTAGCCACGGTAGCCATACTTATACTAATAGGAGTTTGGGGTGAGTGGCTTTTAGCCAGCATAGTTGTTCAAGCATCTGCTCAATACACCTTACCAGTGGGGATAATCTCATGGAGAGATCCTCGATGGGCACCGTCACCTTCTATGCCAGTGTTTGCTGGAGCCTCCCTCATGGCTTCACTGCCTATCATAGCTATATTTGTCATATCTCAAAGATACTTAAGAGCTGGACTGACCATGGGGGCTGTTAAAGGGTAGGGGTTGAATCTTATGGCAAAGGTTCTACTAGAGAATGTAAGCAAAATTTTTGGAACAAAAGTCATAGCTGTGGATGATGTTACGCTGGAAGTAAAAGATGGAGAATTCTTGGTGCTCCTTGGTCCAAGTGGAAGCGGTAAAACAACTCTCCTTAGGCTTGTCGCTGGGCTGGAAAAACCCACCTCTGGCAGTATATACATAGAGGATCGGCTCGTTAATGAAGTTTTTCCCGGCGATCGAGATGTAGCCATGGTTTTTCAAAGCTATGCGCTTTATCCACACATGAAGGTCTGGGATAATATAGCGTTCCCATTGAAAGTAAGAAAAGTAACCACGGAGGAAATCAACAAAAGGGTTGAAGAAACTGCTCGCATGCTCCATATCGAGGAACTTTTAGATAGATACCCCAAACAGCTGTCTGGGGGTCAGCAACAGCGGGTGGCCTTAGCACGAGCTATTATAAGAAATCCGAAGGTTTTCCTCTTTGACGAGCCCTTAAGCAACCTGGATGCGAAGCTGCGGGTTATGGCAAGAGGTTCCTTAAAGAAGCTTCAGAAGGATCTTGGCGTGACGTCAATTTATGTAACGCATGATCAAGCAGAGGCAATGAGTTTGGGGGATAGAATCGCTGTCATAAACAGAGGTAAAGTCTGCCAACTGGATGAGCCGTCAAAGGTATATCGTAAACCAGCCAACGTTTTTGTGGGGGGATTCATCGGTAGTCCTCCAATGAACCTCATAGAGGCATCCATAGCCGAGGATCGTGGTCTATCAGTGTTAGTTGGCGGCCTAAAACGCGGGTTGCCTCCATTTCTCTCCGAAGCCATTAAGCCCAAACTTAAGTCGTCCGAGATTATAATGGGAGTCAGACCTGAAGATCTAAGAGCCTCCAAGCTTGAGCCAAAGGGTGAGAAAATAGCTTTTAAGGGTAAGGTTTACGTTGTAGAGCCTTTGGGAAATCAGCAATACGTAACCATCGAATTGGAAGGCTATACAATCATGGCTACAGCAGATCCGGAAGAACCTATAAGCATTGGTGATCACGTGTGGATTGGCATCGATCCTTTGAAGCTTCACTTGTTCGATAGGAAATCTGAAGAATCTTTGATGTACTAACCTGAGTTAAATATAAAGTTTCTCATTCTTGTTTTTAAGAAACGTGAAGTTGATGATAAAAGATTTAGGACCAATATTTGATCCTGAGAATAAATCAAGAAAACATTTGGTTGAATTCGCCTTAAGAAACTATATTGAAGCTATCAATGTTTACGTAGTGGATGATTTCTGTTGTTGGTTTCCAGGCGCGCAGCCGATGAAGCGCCAAGGCGAAGCTTGGAAGCTGATTATCCCCCTTCATGAAGGCGAATATCAGTATGCTTACGTGGTTGATGGTTATGAGTGGCTTGTGGATCAAGACAACCCTGAAAAATCAATGAATATCCACAACATGAAGTGCTCATTATTTAAAGTTGGTGAGAAGTTACTGAGTGTTCCATGCGCAAAAGGTGATGGAAAAATAGAGCTAAACGGTCTTTACCATGATCAAACATCCAGGTACCTCGACATAAACGGGAATTATGCACATTTTAAGTTTAGAACAAAGAAAAACGACGTGACCCGTGTTGCCCTTGTTTTAATGGACAAGAACAACTCTGAAAAGGAGGTTGTTATGGAAAAATCTTGGGAAGACAAATATTTTGACTATTACGAAGGCTCTATTCCCGTTAAGAGCTACCCTTTAAAATACTTCTTTAGGGTAAATGACGGCGATACCACAGCGTACTTTTCCACTTCAGGAGCATCCTATAACAAGGACGCGATGGTCGACTTTAGCTTAAACGAAGCAATTCCAAAAATCTTTCAGGTTTCAGAATGGGCAAAGGGTGCAGTCTTTTACCAGATATTCCCCGATAGGTTTTACAACGGAGATAAAAATAACGACCCGCCAAAATTAGCCAATTGGGGTGAAAGACCTACTCGGCATAACTTCTTCGGAGGTGATCTGCAAGGAATAATTGAAAAACTAGACTATCTAGCAAGCCTAGGAGTTAATGCAATCTACTTAACGCCTATTTTCCGCTCTAAGTCTAACCATAAATACGACACATACGAGTATTTTCAGGTTGATCCCCACTTCGGCGACGATGACAAGCTTAAAACTTTGGTTAAAGAAGCCCACAAAAGAGGCATTAAACTAATCCTTGATGCCGTCTTCCATCATACTTCAGACCAGTTCTATGCTTTCAAAGACTTGCTGAAAAAGAAGAAGAAATCGAAATATGTAAATTGGTATTTCGTGAGAAAGTTTCCCCTTATGAAAAATAGTCTAATCGAACTCATTCTCATGCTGCCTCTCCCAGCTAAATTTAAGTTTCGGCTAAGGTTCAGGTTCCCTCCTTTCTATGAAACATTTGCCAGCGTACCCTATATGCCAAAGCTAAATTTGCTGAACCCTGAAACAGCCGAATATTTCATGATGGTTGCTGAGTACTGGGTTCGTGAGACGAATATTGACGGCTGGAGATTCGATGTCGCCTTTGGAATCCCCTATGAATTTTGGAAGGAACTTAGAGCCAGACTTAAACGGTTAAAGCCGGATGTGTATTTGCTCGGCGAGTTTGGAAACGGCAACCCAGACCCGTCAGCTTGGGTCGGAGCTGAAACATTCGATGCAGTTATGAACTATCCGCTGAGAAGCATAATCCTTGACTTCGTAGTTTTCCAAAAAATAGGCGTGGAAGAGTTTCACCAGAGGTTAATGGAGTTAATGGGCAAGTTGCCAAAAAAAACATCTCATGTCATGTATAACTTGCTGGGAAGCCATGACACGTCTAGACTCTTAACCATCTGCGAAGGCGATGTCAAAAAAGCAAAACTAGCAATCTTTCTTCAAATGACGCTGCCTGGAGCCCCAGCGATCTATTACGGCGACGAAGTTGGACTCCAAGGAGAAAACGACCCAGACTGTAGGAGAACAATGCCATGGAACACAGAAAAATGGAATATGGAAATCCTAAACCATTATAAGCAGTTGATGAAAATCAGAAAGAATTACCCAGCGTTGAACATGGGTGATTTAAAAATCGTAACGAAAGATGAACGAAAAAGCGTTTATGCTTTCAAGAGGGTATACAAAAAAGACTTTGCCATTGTCTACATAAATAATGGCGTGAAAGATGCTGTTGTTTCAATCAAGAGCAGTGAACCACTTTTAGAAGCGTTAAGTGGTAAGTTTCAAGAGCCAAAAAAGGGTTCGGTCACTCTTACTTTACCTTCAAAGGAAGGTAGGATATTACGTGAAGAAAAGAACAAATGCTAAAGTGTTAAATTCTAATTAACGTTTTGTTAGTTCCTGAGGAGAAATTATGGCTAAACTGAATGTACTAATGACCAGTATGGAATATGACGTCATAAAAGTTGGGGGATTATCAGTTGCGCTAACCTCTCTGTTACAGGCCATGAAAAAATATGTAAACCCGCATGTAGTTCTCCCAAAAAGCGGGTTTAAGCCTCCATGGATAAAAGCAGGTGAAAAACAGTACCCAAACGTGAACATGGAAGTTTCTGAGCATGGGGGAGTCATAGTCTACACTTTGTCTAACAGCATCCTTGACATTGCAGAAGTATATCCAGAGCCCGCAAATGAAAGGGGTGCAAAGAAGATTGATGAATTCTGCAATAGATTAGTCGAGGTTGTAGACGATATAAGTTTTGATATTGTGCATATGCATGACTTCTTCGCTTATAAGGCAATAGATAAGTTCAAAGAATTGGGCAAGCCCATACTTCTCACAATTCATAGATTACACAGGGAATACCCAAACTGGTTCTTAGGAGAAACAATCGCCATGGAAAAGGCAGACTACATAACCGTCGTTGGAGAATCATACTACAAGGAAGACGAAAAAGAACTTTTCGGGAAATACAGCGAGAAAGTGACATGCGTATTTAACGGTATAGATACCGAATTCTGGAACGTTCAAAACTGCTCATATCCAAATGTTTCAAGACATGAGCGAAGGAAAGCGGTTTTACAAAAATGGGGCCTCACGGATGGAATCTTATACCTTTATATTGGAAGATTTGATCCCGTGCAAAAAGGGGTTGACATCCTTCTAAAAGCAAGCGAACAATTTCTGGAAAATAAAGAAGCAAGGATGATTGTTGTGGGTGTCGGAGACAAAAAATTGGAGGATTTGTCCAAAGAATTAGAAAAAAGCCGCCCTTCAAAGCTTAAAGTAATCAACAAGCTACTCCCAAAAGAGGGAGCGCGTGACCTCTATTGCAGCGCAGACTTCGCCCTCATTCCGAGTTTATTTGAACCCTTTGGGCTCGTCCAATTAGAAGCCATGGCGTGTGAATGCATACCAATAGGAAGCAGAACAGGCGGCATCAAAGACACGGTTATTTCTTATGATGACAACATTCAAAAATCAACAGGCTTCTTGATGGAAAAAGGAAACCCCCAAGCCCTTTTAAGAGCCATGGAGAAAACACTTGTCTTATACAAGGAAAATCCCGAAGTCATAGAGAAAATGCGAAGAAACGGAAGAAAAAGATGCGAAAAAGTCTTTCAATGGGACGTCTCAAGTCAGCAATATTTCAAGCTTTATAAAAGACTTATGAGCAGAATCGGTTCTGGTGCGTAAATGAAAAATGTATGGGTTCTTTCTTTTGAATGCGCTGGCATAGTTAAGGTAGGCGGTCTAGGAGAGGCTGTTTACAATATAATCAAACACTTGGCAAATCGAAACTTTAACGTAACGCTATTCATGCCTAACCACGGTGTCCACCATAATCCTGAAACAAAGAAGAAGTTGCGGCTTCAGAAAAGCAGTCTAGTAATTAAGGGAAAAGTTAAGGAAAATACTTTTTTGCCTTATAGGATTCCGTTTCGATATAATATTGGAATTCTTAACGGTTTCCTGGACGGTTTCGAAGTTGTTCTCTTTTACGGATTAGATAAAGCTACGCGTGAAATTTTAGATGACACAGCAGTGTACAGGGCAGACCGTATTGAGGATAAGGCGCTTCTTCTTGCTAGGGGGATTTCAGGCTATGTGGAGAGTTTGAAAGAGTTAAAGGAGCCTCTGCCTGATGTCATCCATGCCCATGACTACCATGCAATACCTGCTGCGGTCTTAGCTAAACAGAAACTTGAGGGACACAATCATAAGATAGCCTTAGTTCTGACAGTACACCTTTTAAGTGGCAAAAAGGTTTCATGGAACTACCTCGGCGAAGAATGGTGCGGGATAAAAAACAAGCTTCATCCAGTTTATCTATGCGGAAAAAAATTTGAGCTGTCCCATAGACAACTTTTGAAGAAAGCAAGGTTTAAGCTTGAATCCTTTGGCGCCATGGAAGCCCATGCTCTCGCGAGTGTAAGCCAAAATTATCTGAACGATGAAGTTATGGAGCTCGTCGGATCTTGCTGTGAAGGAAAAACAGCCTTCCACTGGAATGGTTGCGATTGGAATTTAAACGCAACGCTTAAAGAAAATATTGTAAAATTTGGTAAAGACATCAAAAGTACACTTAGAGTTGCTGAAATCAGAAGATACGACCTTAGAAAATACCTTCTAACAAAGGCCTTAGGCAACCTTGAGCCGGAAGAACCTATTATAGATGAAGGTGAAGCTAAAAAGACTGTGTGGGGCCTAAGAGATAAGCCGTTTCTAGAAAAAGGCAAAGTTGAGCCCTTCGATGAAGATGGTCCCATGGTGCTTATGACAGGAAGGCTCACAAAACAGAAGGGTGTTGATGTTTTGTTTAAAGCCATTCCCAAGGTCTTGAAAAGAGTACCGAGTGCCAAATTTGTGTTGCTCTTGTTACCCGTAGAGGAAGAAACTGGTTTAATAAAAAAATTCGCTAAACTGACATGTAGATATCACCGTTCAGTGAGGATAATCTTCGGGAAAGCTCCCAGCATCTATTCCCTTGCGCACATATCTTCGGATGTTTTTGCTTGCCCTAGCAGATGGGAACCGTTCGGCATAATGGGTCTCGAAGCCATGGCAACTGGAAACCCTGTTGTTGCCACAAATGTTGGAGGTCTAAAAGAAATAGTAGTAGATATAAGACAAGACTTGAAAAGTGGCACAGGAATGCTTGTTCCCAACAATGACAGTGATAGCCTCGCAGAATCCCTTTCTTCACTCATGCTTGCATTGTTAATTTCAGAAATCATCCAGAAAGGGAAAAAAGAATCTAGAACTATAGAGGAACTTACAGATCTAATAACGCACAGAGTGCTCAGAGAAGCTGTCATAACACAACCTTCTTTTGGACTCAAGTTGAGAGAAAAAGCGGTTCGAAGAGTGGAAAGTGCTTTTCACTGGAACAAAGTCATAGACATGGTAACAGAAACTTACAAAAAAGCTGTTAACATAGCAAGTACTCTCTAAACGTAAAAATGAGCTTTAGCCAAATAATCTTCTAAATAGCCTAAATCATACATTTTGATACGGAACACATAAGCCTTGAGTTAGTTTTTGGCTAAATAGGACTTAAACCCTCTTTAGTGCAAGTCCGAGCAGCCCCACCATGGTCTTGCTAAGTATTTATGGAAGTGTTTATTCAATAGTAGAGATAATATGAAAGAGGGAGCCTACATGGAAGGAACACACGGGATAGTCGTCGACAAAAAGTTCCTCTTAGTGATGATTCTTGTCTGTTTGGCTTTAGGCGGAGGATTCGCCCTAATATATCTAGATTTGAAGAAGGATTTTAAAGCCTTAAGGGAGAATTATGCAAATCTTTCGGCTCAAATCGAACAACTTCAAGGTTTAATTGAAGCCTTACACTATAACAACATAATAAATCTAACAGCGGTTCAAATCTATAACCGGACTAAGCATTCAGTTGTGCTAATTACGGCTGCAGACAAGAGTGGTTCCGGTTTCGTTTATGATGTAGCAGGACACATAGTTACCAACAACCATGTTATAGATGGCAGCTCTGCCGAAATTACTGTGACATTCTTAGATGGAACAGTTGCCCGAGCGCAGTTCATAGGAGGCGACGTTTACAGCGATTTGGCAGTAATAAAGGTGGAAGCATTATCAGAGCAAGCACATCCTTTAATTCTTGGAAACTCCTCTCAGCTCATGGTTGGAGAACCTGTTTACGCCATTGGAAACCCTTTTGGTTTGAGCAGTTCAATGACTGCAGGAATCATAAGCCAAACAGGCAGGATCTTGCGGCTAGGTGACCTAGGGGTACCTCCACCGTGGGGAAATTATTCAATAGCCGATGTGATTCAATTCGACGCCGCTGTTAATCCGGGCAATTCCGGTGGCCCGTTGCTCAACAGCTTGGGGTTAGTGGTTGGCGTAACATTTGCCATAGAAACCGCAGAAGAGGTCAGGGCTTTCGTAGGAATCGGATACGCTGTTCCTTCAGACCTTGCGAAACGAGTTGTCCCTTCGATAATTAACACTGGAAAATATTCTCATCCGTGGATTGGTATAGAATTTAGTGATATGACACCTCAAAAGGCAGAAGCTATGAACACTAACTATACTTATGGAGTGTTGGTTGTTTCAGTTAGATCCCCAAGCCCAGCGAAGGAAGCTGGTTTACAGAAAGACGATATAATCATAGGAGTAGATGGACGCTCTGTTAAGAGAGGTGAAGACTTGCTCATCTATTTGGAGAGATACAAAAGTCCAAGCGACAAAATAACCTTAAAGGTTGTCCGGAACAACAAAGTTTTGGATATAGAATTGACGCTTGGAGAAAGGCCCACCTAACCTTACCTCTCTAGTACATCTATAAAAGTTCCTATTCTTGGAAAAGTTTTGTGAATACCAACAATGCAAGGAGCGATGTTGCAGCTATTGCCACTAAGAAGGGGTAATATTTTGAGACTTCGTAGAGGGCTCCGCCGATGTAGGGAGCTATGAACGAGCTGAACATGCTTAACGTTTGGGGTATGGAGACCCAGCGAGCTCTAATTCGTTCAGGCGCAAGGGGGCCAATAATGGCTCCCATCAAGGACCATGTTAGATAGGAGCCTCCAGCTAAGAAGAATGCAAATGTCAAGATAGGAAGACTGCCAAATAACAGAAGAAAAATTAGTGAAACGCTGCAAAGGGTCATGGAAGCAGCAATCGCATATGATTTTCTCCATTTATCACCCATTCTGCCTAATAGTATTCCTAAAACCGCAGAGCCGAAGAAGGAAACCGAGCCTAAAAAGCCTATTTCAAAGTTGCCATAATAGTATGCATCTGCAAGGAACTGAGGGACGGAGGGTCGAAACATCATTAGGGTAAACATTATTGTGGCGAAGAAAATCGACATTGAGAGTAGCTTTCTTGTTCTTATGAGCTTAGAAAAGGAATAGTCATTTTCTTTAGAATGTTTGGGATAGCCTGTTGCTTGTTGACTGCTAATAAATAGGAGAGTGAAGCAGGCTGAAGCGTAGAATATTGAAGATAAATAGAAAACAACCTGCATGCCAACGGTTCCAGCTAGGTAACCGCCCAAGGCTGGAGAAAAAATGTAGCCAAAGGACCAAGCCGCCGAAATCGCTGTGAAAGTCAAAGTCAGCTTGTTCTTGTCGGCAGCCGTCACGATATAGGCTGTGCCCGTAGGTCCACCAAGCCAAAAACCCCACAACACCATTCCAGGCAGCATTTGAAGCCAGTTTCCAGCAAGAGAGAAAACCAGCGGTGCGGGCAGCCATGCTATCCACCCGGCGATCATGATCTTTTTGCGGTCGTATCTGTCCGCAAGCATTCCAGCCACAAACAGTGTGGAAGCCGCAGTCAAACTCACTACAGCGTAGAGTATCCCGACTTCCACAGGGCTCGCCTTAAGATTCTCAGTCATGTAGTAAGGTAAGAGATAGGCGTAGAGTCCGTCTCCGAAAGACCCCGTCAGGTTGGAGGCAAAAATCAGTTTGAGGTCTCTGTTTAACACTTCGAAGGGAAAGCCTAACCTCAGGATCTTCTGATAACTGGCTCTAGTCAACATTGAAGGCTCCTCTAATGTGTTTGAGCCCTTTAGGGTTTAACTTTGTAAGTGATGACGAGTCTTATGCTTTTCTCTTTATAATGGATTAATTGTTAAATGCGCTTGTTTTGTTGGCACTCAAATTCTTAAAAAAGGTTACTTTCTTCTGTCTATTATGTCTAGGGCTTCGGGTCCTGTGCCGATTAACAAAACTGGAACTCCTGTTCGTTTTTCAATCTCGTTTATGAACTGCTCTGCTTCTCTCGGAAGTTCATCGTATGTTCTTGCACCTTTACACTCTTGATACAGGATGTCGAGTTTTGTAACCGCGGCTTGCGTTGCACCATTAACCATTACAGCTTTCTTCGCTAGCTCAAAGTTGAAGGGTGCAGAGCGTCTCTCACGCCCCGTTCCGGCAGCGGTTTCAAACCATCCACGCTTTAAAGCTTCTTCTTTTGTCAATTCTCCGGGTAAAGGGCCCGTTCCAACCCTAGTCATGAAGGCTTTTAAAACTATTAGGACGTCATCAACTTTCGTTGGGCCTACACCCACTTCGGAGCATATGGCTGAGGCGCTCGTGTCTCTGCTGGTTACGTATGGGTATGTTCCATGGAAAAGCGAGAGCATCAAGCCTTGGGTTCCCTCTAACAAGACTTTTTTGCCGGCTTCTATTGCGTTGTTGACTTCTGACGCCACGTCCGTTAGGTATGGCTGCAGTTCCGGAATTTCCCTTGCGAGCTTTGCTGTTCTGCGGACACGCTCTTCTATGGCTGGTCCAACGCCCCAACCAGTGGTTCCTAAACTCTTTAGATGCGCGCTTGTTTTGTCCTGGGTTGAATGTTTCTCTTCGATGATGGATGCTTGGTAGTCCACGCCTATGCGATTTTTAACGTTTGTCTCTTCAACTTCCTTAAAGAACTGCGCGGCGTGAACGTTTGAGCCGGCACCGATTAATAAGCGACATTTTTCGTAGACGAAGGCAGCTGGAACCATGTGTAAGGCGTGGCGCTTGCCCTGATACCAAACGGTGTGGGCGGCGTTAACAGAGCCGGTTCTCACACAAACATCCAGCCTGTCCTTTAGGGCTAGGTAGGAAATTATTTTTCCCTTGCCCTCGTCTCCCCAGAAGGCTCCGGCTATGACTGTGCAGGGCATTTTATCACCATTGACAAAATTTCTTGAGAATTATTTAAGATTTTTTGCCGCTTTTTATGTAAAAATATCTTTGCATCATTGTCTAATTTTTGTCAGCAGTCAGAATCAAGTTTAGGTTTAATTGTTCCGCCCAGGCTATGCTTTTCAACGGTATTTTTAACGCGTTTCCTTTCCTAAAGGGAACACAATTGACCAGAGTTTCTCTCCCAAACTCGTCCCTTTCAATCTCTAACAGTTGGACGTTTATTATGACTGAGCCGTCTTTCAGGTGAAGGTTCACGTTCTTTCCAAGAAAAGACTTCGCCGTGTTTACACTGAATCTTTCCATTTTTCACCACTCCAAATCCTTGTCTGCTATTCCGCTCCAGCATCTCCTGCAAATTGGTAGCCTTTCGCCTCTGAAGAGAATGTAGACTTCTATGTTGTTGTTCTTGCATTCCTTATTCCATGGGTTTCTGCAACGCTCCATCGAGCGCACCTCCGCTGCCAAACCATTGTGAAAGCGCTCTGCCAGATTTGCTTTTAAGACTCTCTGTGAAACGACGCTTTCGGGCTGTGGAGAGAGATGGGTTAAAGTGAAAGCTTTGTTCTTGAAGGTGGTTCTTCTAGTTTCCTCAACGGTTTTATGCCGAGATTTTCCAAAGCCATCTTCTCAAGTTTTTCCATTTCGGCTTTTTTGAAACCTATGTAGATGCCATCATATTTTCTGCCAACCCAAGCCCTCGTTGAATTTCCTCTCGCCAAAATTTTGTTCAACAACGGACTACTCACGATTATGCTTGAAACCGTGAACTCCTCTCCGTTTAGGATTAATTTGCGATCTTCTCGTAAGACAACCTCTAAGCCTTTTTCCAATCCCCTTATTTCCAGAAAATTTCCTCTCCCTCTGTGAATAACTTTCCCAAGTCCTATCTTCTCCACATCTATGTGGCTAACTCGGGCTCTGGCATAGCCCTTCAAGTGAACGTAGACCTCAGCGTCAATCTTTCTTTCACAAGGCATCAAAATAGTATACGCGTCCAACCTCAGCTTTCCAAGAACTTCCTTGTCCATTTAACAACCTACTTAAATGCGGATTATTTCAGGCATTGTCTTCTCTTAAAATTCATTTGAACAGATTCCCGCTTTGAAACATGCAACATGGTGGTCTCGCTCCACCTCTAGAAGGCTTGGCTCCATTGTTCTACACTCATCTACAGCGTATAAGCACCTTGTATGGAATCGGCAACCGGTGGGTATATCCGTGGGAGATGGCACATCGCCCTTAACCGCCACACTCCTAATTAATTGTCTGTTAGCTGGATCAGGGTCGGGTACCGCCTGTTTCAGCGCCATCGTATAAGGATGTAGGGGATTCTGAATCAGTGAGTTTGAGTCTGTTAACTCGACTATTTTTCCAAGGTACATCACAGCTATCCTGTCTGAGAAATATCTAGCTACGGATAAGTCATGGGTTATGAAAAAGTAAGTCAGGCTGTATTTTTCCTTGAGCTTGAGCATCAGATCGAGTATTCCAGCCCTTATTGAAACGTCCAGCATGGAGACCGGCTCGTCTGCAACAATGAACTTCGGTTTGAGTACGAGAGTTCTGGCTACTGCCACTCTTTGCCTCTGTCCACCACTGAGCTCATGGGGATATCTGCGCATGAAATCTGCAGCTGGAGTGAGCTTCACATCCTCTAAACATTGTTCCACGATCGCTTTCCTTTCGACCTTGTCTTTTCCTATTTGGTGAATTGCCAAAGGCTCAGACAACGCATCTGCTACCCTGAGTCTCGGATTCAGGGATGCGTATGGGTCCTGGAAGATAGCTTGCGCCACTCTCCTGAATTCCTTTAGCTTTTTCCCTTTAAAGCCCATTATGCTTTTTCCATCAAACATGATCGTTCCAGATGTTGGCTTGATAAGTCTTAACAATAGCCTCCCTAACGTCGTTTTTCCGCAACCTGATTCGCCCACAAGACCGAATACCTCGCCCTCAGTTATGTCGAAGCTTACACTATCCACAGCCTTGACGTACGCTATTTTTGTTCGGCTTAGGAATGCCTTGGTTCCACGCCTGAGCGGGAACCACTTCCTCAACTCTTTAAGGGAGACAGACTGGGCCATTAGGATCCTCCTAGGTGTAGAGTTGGCAAGCGATAAGGTGGCCTTTCTCGGGTTCAACCTCTTTGGGTTCTTTTCTGGAACACTTCGTTGTAGCAAACTCACAGCGTGGGTGAAATCTGCATCCTTTTGGTGGGTTTATGAGATCTGGGGGAACACCTGAAATGAAATCAAGCTTATCCGCCCTAATTCGCAATGTGGGGGTTGCTTTCTTGAGTTTTTGAGTATATGGATGTAGCGGGTTTTCGTAAACTTGGTTCAGTGACCCGGACTCCACAAGCTTTCCGGCGTACATTATTCCGACCTTATCGGCCAGCTCGGATATTATGCCCAGGTCATGGGTGATCAAAATGATCGAAACTCTCATACTCTTCTGGAGAGACTTCAAAAGGTTGAGAATTTGAGCCTGAATTACCACGTCAAGGGCCGTCGTGGGCTCATCGGCTATCACCAAGGTTGGATTCATTATCATAGCCATCGCTATTACAGCTCTCTGCTTCATCCCTCCGCTCAGCTCGTGAGGATATCTTTCCATCAGTTTGGGTGTAAGGCCAACCCATTCGAGGACGCGTGACACTTCTTTGATGGCATTCTCTTTAGATAAGGATCGGCGATAAACGAGTGGTTCGGCAAGCTGAGTGCCAATTTTATACATTGGGTTCAGGATGTTCATTGCGCTTTGGAATATCATTGAGACCTTCGTCCACCTTATTTCTTCCCTAAACTTTTCCTCCGGTAGGGTTATGACATCTTGTTCGTCTAAGAGTATTCTTCCTTCCACAATTCTTCCAGGGGGCGGGACTATCCTGAGAAGTGAGAAGCCAAGCGTGCTTTTGCCGCATCCTGATTCGCCCGCTAGCCCCATGGATTCGCCTTCGCTGAGTTTGAAGCTCACATCATCCACTGCTTTGACAACACCCTTCTGAGTGTAATAATAGGTTCTCAGCTTTTCGACTTTCAGCCGATCCATTTTAACACCGCTGTCTCAAAAGTTTATCTCACTCTCATTTTGGGGTCCATGTAATCTCTGAGGGCTTCCCCTATCACGTTTATAGAAAACGCCACGAGGAAAATTGCCAGTCCAGGGAACAAGAATGCGTGAGGGTCGGTCCTGAAATACTCCTTCGCTCTGGTAAGCATTGTCCCCCAGCACGGAGTGGGGGGCTGGGCTCCAAGCCCCAAGAACCCGAGAGCGGCCGCCCAAAGAATGGCAGTTACGGCGCTAAACGTTGCTTGGACGAGTATTGGCCCCGATGCGTTGGGTAGTATATGCCTAAACATGATTCTTACACGACTAGCCCCGAAGGCTTTAGCGGCCTCCACGTATAGGGACTCTCGCTCAGAAAGTGTTATCCCCCTCATAAGTCTGGCAAAGACAGGGACTTCTGCTAAGCCTATTGCAATCACGGCGTTTTCTAATCCTCGACCTAGTGCGGCCACGATTGCTAAAGCTAAAAGAATGGTTGGGAAGGAGAGTAAGGTGTCAATGATCCTTGAAATTGCTTGGTCTATAAAGCCGCCAATGTAGCCTGAGACGAGTCCCAGCGAGATCCCTATGGGTGTTGCTATTAAAAGAGTAGCCATCACGACATAGAGGAGGGGTCTCGTTCCATAAATGATCCTGCTCAGGATATCTCTTCCGAGCTCATCCAGGCCTAGCGGATGGTTCATACTTGGGGGTTCAAGTTTTCGCCATAGATCGCCCTCGATGTATGAAAATGGGGCTATTAGTTCAGCTGATGCCGCGCAGAAGAGAACCCCGAATATCACAATTAAGGCGAAGCATGTTGTTGGCCTCCTCATCAGGTCCTTCATAATGTGCAAAGCCAACTAGACGCCAACCCTTTCATACCTTATCCGTGGGTCCAAACTAATGTAAATGATGTCAATGACCAGGTTAATTATGGAAATTACGATGGCAACAAAGAGAATGCCACCTACTATCACCGGATAATTCAATCTGAATATAGCATCAACTATCAGCTTCCCGATGCCTGGGTAGGCAAACACCGTCTCAGTTATAACCGCACCTCCCATTAGCAAGCCGAAGCGAAGGCCAACAAATGTGAATATTGGAACCAACGCGTTCCTCAGCACATGCCGAATGAATACAACCCGCTCCGTGAGTCCTTTTGCCCGTGCTGCGAAGACATGATCTTGGGTGAGGACGTCGAGCATGCAGGCTCGGGTCAGCCTAGCTATCATTCCGAAGTTGACGGTAGCCAGGGTAAGTGCCGGTAAGACCAGATGCCCTGGGCCTTCACGGCCGAATGAAGGGAGAATCCCTAAGTAAACTGAGAAGATAAGGATCAACACGAAGCCCCACCAGAAAACAGGCATTGAGAACCCTGCGATACATACGAGCCTCGTAATCTTATCAGTGGGTGTTCCCTGTTTTCTTGCGCCAAGGTATCCAAATACCAAGCCGAGCACCGCAGCTATCACAATGCTAGTGGCGGCGAGCTCTAGGGTCGCACCGAAGCGATGCAACACAAGAAAGAATACGGGCTCTCCCGTGAAAATATCCTTTCCCCAGTCGCCTGTAAAAGCGCGTTGACAGTACAACAAAAATTGTATGAATATGGGTTTATCTAACCCGAGCGCCTCCTCCAACCTTTGCCGGGTCTCCGGAGGTGGTTCAAACTCGCCAAACATGACTGTGATTGGATCGCCTGGAAGCGCGCGGGCAACGACGAATACGAATAGAAGTACGCCGAATATTACCGGGATTGTGAAGAGAATCCGTTTAATTATGTATCCGATCATGAGTATTCCATTCGGCTTTCAACTCTGAGAGTTAAGGTAAAAAAGGGTAAAAGGGTTGTGGTTAAGACTCGACTTTCGCGTATGTTAAGATCCACCTCTCGATAGGGTGAATCTCAATCACGAGGCCACGTCGCATAGCCACTATTAAGTCCTCGAAGTGCAGGAATATCCAAGGTGCCTCCTCCCAGATTATCTCTTGAGCCTCCTCATAGAGCTGCGCACGCTCAGTAGCGTTTGGCGAAATTCGCCCCCCATAGAGAAGCTCATCAACCATAGTGTTATTGTACCTGGCTCGATTGAAGCCTGGGGGGAAATTAGCGCTATGGAACAGTGCGTATAATCCGTAGTCAGCATCGAGGGTGACGGTTGACCAGCCGAGTAAAGCCAAATCGAATTCGCCTTTAATTGTTTCGGGCAAATATGCCGCCCACTCCAAGATCGTGGTTTTCACCTTCAAGCCCGCTTTGGTAAGGTAATCTGCTACAGCCTCTGCAATCTCTCTGTCCTTCAAGTATCTACCCCGTGGTACGATCATTGATATCTCTTTTCCGGTGAAGTTTGCTTCCGCCAAGAGAGCCTTAGCCTTGGTGACATTGTATGTATATGGCTCGAGCTCTGTGTAACCGAAGACTGCGGGGCATATGGGCGCCATAGCCACACTGCCTGCGCCCTCCAATATCTTCTTCACGATCGCTTCCTTATCAACAGCGTAGTTGATTGCTTGCCTAACCCTGATGTCTTGTATTCGTTCGGTTTGTATAATTATGTAGATTTTTCTGGTACTAGGCATCTGGACTATCTTCAAGCCTTTCTCCCTTAGTATGCTAACAACGTGTGGTGGTATATGCGTAGCGATATCTACCGCGCCTGTCTCGACTGCGATCGCGCGTGTATCATCATCCTCGATGGGCTTCCACACAATCTTTTCTATTGTGGCCTTTGTCCCCCAATATCCCTCGTTCCTCACCAAGACTGTGCGCTCCAGCTTGACGAACTCAGTGAACTTAAACGGACCTGATCCAATGATGTTTTTAACCTCAGTGATCGTGACATTCCAAAACTTATCAGCGATTTCGCTTGGCATTATCAATGCGGACGGATGCGCCAGGTGACTGATGAGAGGACCAAATGGGTAGCTAAGATTAAGGACAAACGTCAAGTCATCAACGATCACGATAGCATTTATGGGGCCGAGAAGGAGCTTTGGAAGGGAGAATTGCCTGCCTCGGACGAAGGTTGCGTTCACGTCAGCGGAAGTTAGGGAAGTATTATCATGGAACTTAATTCCTGCCCTTAACTTGAACCGCCATGCTGTTTCATTAAGTACTTCATATGTTTCAACCAAATGTGGTTGGAAGCTCGCTCGCCCCGCTTCATCAAACTTCGCAATGAATAAGGTTTCATAGACATGACCAAGTATAGCGAGTGTTGGAGCATCCGTAGCGGCTTGCACATCCAACGTGGACATGTCTGCCTTCTGGGAGATTGTTAGTTCCTTCCCAAGCGGCAGCGGGGGCGGTAGGGCCATAGTTATGTTGACATTGTATGTCTTTTCTTCAGAGACATAAATTCCTGGTACTGTTTTTGTTGCGTATCCTGTTTTGCTAGCGCTTATAGTATAGTTCGCAAATTTGACGCTTAATGAATAAGTCCCATTGATGTCTGTTGAGGTGCTATAACCATTAGCCGTTACAGTTGCGCCCATTATAGGGAGACCCGTTCTGTTGTCTCTAATCACTCCCGTGATGAGGGCGGGACCTTTTGGTGGCGGAGGCGGTAAAGTGATGAGGTACACTCCTACTGCGGCTACGATGATGATAACCGCAAGAATGGCGATGATCGTTGTCTTTGCAATTCCCTTAAGATCCATAATTTCTTACCTCTTACAATATTCACAAAAATGTAATGTTGTTTCCTTTAGGTATAAATGCTTTTCCGCCTAACTCACAAATCTAGAGCGCGCAGGAGGAAGGAAAGAATAACTTCAGAGTTGTCAGTATAAGATGAGTGCCTACTTTATATGAATTAGTTGGGGAATTATCTTTTCCTTAGTTATTCTCAGCAAAGCCACGGTTGGCTTGGTTACAAATGGCGGCAGGGGATTAGTTGGGCTTCCAGGATTTATGAACAGCGTTTCCCCTTCCCACTTTATGCCTGGATTATGTGTATGTCCATAAACAAGCACGTTAAAGTCGTTCTGCTTAGCAATTTCACGCATTTTTCCCATTCCAAAAATCGCTCCAGGGTCGTGCATAACCCCGACTTTCCAGTCAAAAACCTTAACAGAGTTCAATTTCGGCAGTTTCCCACGAATTTCTGGTCCATCCATGTTTCCATGAACGGCCAAAACGGGCGCAAGCTGTTCCAAGTCGTCAATAACCGATATTTCCACTAAATCACCTGCGTGCAATATGAAATCCACCTTCTCAAAAACTTCGAAGACTTTTTTCGGGATGTTCCTAGCCCTTATGGGTATGTGCGTATCAGATATCAACCCGAGGGTTTTTGTCGGTAAACACTCCCGTAGTTGAGGGAGAACTTGGGTTTGCAGGCTGGCCATCTAAGGTCCTCTGTAGCATTCCTATGGGAGTTTCAAATAAAAGTACTTCTCCCTCATCTCTTTAGGCATTATGCCGACGCCGCACCACCCTCCGAGAGTTTCAAAAACAACGGCCTTATCGGGGTCTCTGAGGTTAACTCTTGGTTTTTCTCCGTCTCTTTCCTCTAAAGCCTCAGAAATGAAGGTTCCAACTTCCTTGGCAACTTCTTGAGAGGAGAAAGCTCCTCTGAGGCCACGCCTTTCAACTATGACGCCGAACGATTCACCCTTCCTAATCTTCTCCAGAAGCGACTTAACAGCCTCGCAGAATTCCCTGACAGCGCTTGCGGGAGAGAAGGTGAAAGACTTTTCGATGGGAACAACCCTAGATGGTGTGAAGGTGTTTCTTTTCTCGAGTTCCTGCAGAAAAGCCTCGAGGTTTTCAACCCTGCCTTTTAAAACGTCCTTAAAGCTTGTCCGGCTGAAGTCTCCAAGCTCTTTCAGCTGCTCTAATAACTCTCTTTCCCTATAGCGATGAGAGGTTAAAACCACTTCCATATCACGTATAAAGGATGCTTCCTTTAGGATAAAATTTGCTGAGAAAATTTTGAGACAAACTTGTTCCCTTCAATAAAAAATCTCAATTTCAGGGGTAAATCCGTCTTCACGCCGATTCTACGGGAGGAACAAATATGAAGGTTTTCGTCTTTTCCTTTAACCACCACCAATTGGTTGCTCTCGTTCGTAACGTCAATTCCATTCAACTGCTTGGTTATGGCTAATGCTTTTGTCAACTTACCTGGACCGCTGGTCAAACCATTAGTGATTCTAACATTTCTGTTCTTCTGCATGGTTTCGATTCCCTGAAGAGGTTCTATAGCCCTTACCAAAACGGCCCCAACACCGCCTTTTGCGTGCGCGACAATGTTTAGTAGCCAATTCCCATGAACCACGTAGATGAAAGCTTTTCCAACGTTCATAAACATCAACTCGTTAAAAGTTTTCCTCCCTTTATAGGCTTTAGAAGCTGGGTCGTTTTCACCATAATAAGCCTCGGTCTCAACGATTTTTCCGGACAAAATTTCGGGATCCAGCCTTCTTACTAACACTTTTCCGAGCAAATCCTTCGCAACTGCGGCTGGGTCTCTCTTATAGAAATTTCTCTGCAGTATATTCATCTCTCGTACCATTTTTGACCACCTTTAAGAATATTTGAGGTGATGAGATTTAAATCTCTAAAAAGACTAAAATTCGATGGTGTCTCGGCTTGATCGAGTCCTATGACTTCGGCATAATAGTGATAAACGGGAAAAGATACACGAGCGACGTTATAGTATTCACGGAACGGGTTGTTGATGGATGGTGGAGAAAGGAAGGACATAGGCTATACGTGGATGATTTGAAGGAAATCCTTAACCATGAGCCAAAACCAGAGGTCCTCGTGGTAGGCACGGGCTATTATGGACTTGTGAAGGTTTCGCCTGACGTGGAGAGCGCTCTAAAATATCAAGGAATCGAGTTGAAGGTTCAACCGACAAAGGAAGCGTGTCAAACGTTCAACAAGCTTTTGAAGTCTAACAAGCGAGTTGCCGGAGCCTTTCACCTCACCTGTTAAAGTTGACCTGTCGACATTTTCAAAAGCCAAGAGCAGCGTAGCCTTTAAAATACCCTTAAGCTTCAATCTCGTAGGGAGCAAAACTGAAAAAGTGGGAGATTTACGCCAAACAGGTATGTGGCTTAACTGGCAGACTCGGTTTTGAGCATGGGCCTCTAAGGTTTCTTGGATACATTGTTGAATTGAATTCAGGGGAAGTTTACGACGAGATAAGAGGCGTTTATGTTAAGAATACGGAAACATTGTACAAATTATTAGCACACTACTCTAAGGCTGAGCCGATTGAAAGAACCGGAAGACTTGTTGGGTTTCGAGACTTGCCTGGAGGATACGCTTATGAAGGCGCATTTGTGAGGAGAGCCGTTTTCCCTGTAGCCGAAATGTTTGGAAGCGACCCAGAGAGGCTGGTGAAAGCAGCGGAGGTTTTGAATGGAGTTAGGCTTTCACACGGTGATGCATCTGTTGAAATCCCGGCTTTACCTAAAGTCCCATTAACTTATATTCTCTGGCGGGGTGACGATGAGCTTCAACCATCTGCCAGCGTTCTTTTTGATGCTTCCGCAAGCAACTATTTACCGACAGAAGACCTCGCAGTCCTAGCTGAACTGGCAACTCTAAGACTGAAACATGTCGATTGTTATAAGAAGAAACGTAAAATAAAGTCTTAAGTGAATTAAAACGTTATACATCTGGCAATAGGTGAATTGTCAAGATGTGTCCCCGATTGCTGAAGGAAATAGAAGAAGAGGTTACAAGCCTTCTGAGCGATTTGATCCGCATAAACACAACCAACCCGCCCGGAAATGAAGCAGAGGCGGCAAAATACTTGGATGAAACCCTAGAGAAGGAAGGCTTTAAATGTGAAGTTTTTGAGTCCGCGCCCGAAAGAGGAAGCGTAGTCACACGTCTTAAAGGAACGGACGAAGAGCCAAGTTTGCTTCTACTCTCGCATTTGGATGTAGTTGCCGCGAACCCGAAAGAGTGGAGCGTCGATCCCTTTGCAGGATTAGAAAAAGATGGTTTTGTTTGGGGACGCGGCGCTGTGGATATGAAATCGATGACAGCCATGGAAGTCATGGTCTTGAGGCTTTTGAAAAGGAATGATGTTAAGCTCAAGGGCGACGTAATACTGGCAGCGACAGCCGATGAGGAAAAGGGCGGAGAAGCTGGAGCAGGCTGGCTGGTGAGTAATCATCCAGATAAGGTTCGGGCTGAGTACGTGATAAACGAGGGTGGAGGCTTGGCAATCCCAATGGGAGGCAGAAATATCTTCACAATTCAAACTGCAGAGAAGGGAATCTTATGGTTTAAAGTCAAGGCGAAGGGCAGGCCAGGACACGGCTCAGTGCCAGGCGCAGCTGACAACGCTATACTACGTTTGAATAAAGTTGTTGAAAAGCTTTGGAATCACCGGGCAAAAATTACCATAGTGTCGACGGTGAAACAGCTTCTAGATGAAATCGCAAAAGAAAACGAAATGGTGCAACAAGCCATGGCTATGCTGCTTCAAAACCCAGACATGGGCGACCAAATATTAGATATGTTGGCTCAAACGGACAAAGCCATGGCTGAGGAGCTTCGAGCAAGGCTTCGAATGACTATCGCACCCACGATAATTCACGGTGGCGTGAAGGAGAACATAATTCCGTCAGAATGTGAAGCCGTTTTCGACTGCAGGGTTCTGCCCGGACAAACCCCAACAGACGCAATGAACGAGATTAAAGGCTTGTTAAAGGATGTTGACTTTGAAAAACTAGAGTTTGAAACAATTCAGGCCAACGAGCCCTCTGAATCGCCAACAGGCACGCCACTCTACGAGCACGTAACAAATGTTCTGAAGGAGTTTGAACCAAAGTGTTCCGTAGCGCCAATACTGCTTACTGGCGGAACAGACTCCCGCTTCTTCAGAAAGATAGGCAGCGTGTGCTATGGTTTTCAGCCGATGCGGGCGGACATGCCCTACGGGGAAATTTTGAAAACCATTCACGGCATAGACGAACGTATATCCATAGAAAACCTGGTATTCGGGACAAGCGTCCTTTACAACGTCGTTGAAAGATTCATGACTTAGGGCGCCAGTTGTAGGTGAAGTTATAAATATGTGTTTGAATGGTTATCCTATACCGTTTTAAGGAGGCTTTAGCGTGCCAGTAATAGAGGTTGGTAGAATCTGCGTGAAACTGACTGGTCGAGAGGCTGGAAGAAAATGCGTGATAGTCGACGTAATAGACAAAAGCTTCATACTAATAACTGGTCCAAAAAATTTGACGGGCATAAAGAGGCGAAGGGCAAACATAAATCACATTGAACCCCTCCAAGACAAGATAAAGATTAAACGGGGAGCATCCGACGAAGAAGTCACAGAAGCGCTAAAGGCTTCAGGCAGGCTGGAAGATATAGCGCAAATGGTTAAGCCGGCCTTGGCTTAGGTTTAAACCATTATACAAAACATTGTGGAGATGTCTCCCGCACAATCCTTTTTTTAATCGTGTTTCGCTTTCGAATTTCCATGAAACTCTTTAGAAACTAATGTGAAGCGCCTACGTGTGTTTGGAACTTGTCTTACGCGAACGAACAAACGCTTTTCAGGCTTCAATTTTTTGGCAAGCCGTTCTGCAACCGTATCGGTTGGAAGAGCCGATGATAAACATTCTATTCTTTAAGAGTAGTGTTATGTATCGCTGATTGGGATGGAAAATGTTATCTACGGATGCGACCAACAATCTCTTGAGGGGAAGAAGATTACTGTGGACAGAGGCTTTCTATTAGCAACGGCTTTTGTAGTTATCCTTTTGATTTCTCTTTTCTTTACACTTTTCAAACCATGTTTTGGTTGGCAGTCTAAACAGCTTCTTGAGTCTGAACCTCAACTACATATGGAGGCTCATGGCTTACTACAAACTTGGTATAGAGATTCTTATGATCGCCCAGTTGGACACTACTTTCTGTACATTTTGATATCGAATTCTGGAAATGCAAGTGGTCACTTTGTGTATCTGAACTCCACGATAACAAGGGAGCGATACATTATCCGGAATGAGATTATTCCCATAGGAAACGTCTCAAAAGGAGACACAATAAATGTCACCAAAATATTTGAGCTGAGCGAAGGACACTATGAAGTGGATATAACACTAGAAACACCCTCAAGAGTTTGGGATAGATTTACAGACACGTTTCAAGTCGATCTACCGAGAGAAGGCTTTGGTGACTATGTACGTTTTTACGTAACACCAAAAGACCCATTAGTTCTGAATACGGTGAATATCATTGGAAAAGATGTTGATGCTCTCTATAGCTGGGTTGCAGATAACATCCGGTATGTCAATGACTCCGATGCCCACGGGGTCAGAGAGTTTTGGCAATTGCCATACGAAACATTAAATCTCACAGGTGGAGACTGTGAGGATCAGGCTTTTCTATTGTGTTCATTAATCAGAGCTTCTAGTGTCTCAGCAGATGATATATTTGTGGCGTTGGGAACAGTAGACGGAACCGGTCATGCATGGGTCATTCTTAAAACTATTGGTGGCTGGAGAGTACTTGAGCCTACTGCAGGAGGGATAATCGAGAGGTTTCAGGTAGATATTATTGAATTCTTTGGATTGATGGATAGGGAATATTATTCAACGTCTAATGACCTCTATTTTGAAGAGATTAACCATTCAAATAACCGACCCTACGTATATCAGTCATTTGATGGATGGTATGATGGTGACCAAGAGTTACAGGGAAGTAGAGCGACTGTTGAAATATATCGTAATGTAACTGTGAAGATTACGATTACAAACCATGGATATTATGCTTTCATTGGCTTTATCAAAATCGAAATAAGAAAAGATATTGTACTTGGAATTGATTGGACCTTTGCTTCAGGAAAATATGCAATCACCTTATATCCGGCAGAGGCTCAGCAATTACAGTTGACTTTCACTCCTGACGAAGTTACAGAAAATGCTTTTTGGAAATGTAGGCAGTACTATTACAAAGTCTATTCATGTTTTGCATCTATACATGACCCCATCGATGCTGACACCCGAGAATGTCTGTTTGTGATACCTAGGTTTTTAGAGACGGATTTGAACAGAGATGGAACAGTAAACATAATGGACGTGAGCATGATAGCCAGAGCATTTGGAACCAAAGCGGGAGAGAAGAACTGGAACGTCATAGCTGACTTGGACAAAAATGGGGTCATAAACATAATTGATGTCAGCATGGTAGCCAGAGACTATGGAAAGACAGCGTAAAAATGCTTGCAGTACACGCTTACGACCTCTGCAAAAATGCAGAACATCTCCTGGACGCCGCCAAAATACAAGCAGGAAGACAGCTCACCCTTCGTCCCTAGCGAAAAAGAACTTGACCAGCCACGGCCACAAGCGTAGAAGAAGTTAAACAGCTCGCCTTTGATGGCTTCGAAAAATTCGACGAAATCAACGGCATCCACGTCTTCAGAAGGCCTAAAAGGTTTCAGGAATTATAGGTTTAAACGCAAACTTTAGGGTTTAAACTATTATACTTCTAAGCCTTTTTCTAGTTTGTAGGAGTGATGAATTCGCCTATGCCTAGAAGTGTTGCCCCATGGGAAATTGAACGCAAGTTGTTGGTGAAGGCTGAGGATAAGACGAATCCCCGCTATGGACACAAACCAGAGGATAGACCAGCGGAAGAGTATATGCGCTATGGCGTCATAAACCTTGACAAGCCAGCAGGCCCCACAAGTCACGAAGTAGCCGCCTGGGTTAAGCGCATCCTAAGGCTTCGGCAGGGCGGTCACGGCGGGACTCTAGAGGCTTAACCAGAGAAATCCCAAAGTGACCGGTGTACTCCCGATAGCGCTAGAGGAGTCTAGGAAAATCGTTCAGGCTTTGCTTTATAGCGGGAAAGAGTACGTGTGCGTTATGAAACTTCACGGAGACGTAACAAAAGACAGTGTTGAAAAAGTCCTAAGGGAGTTTGAAGGCACCATTTACCAGAGACCACCCTTAAGGGCTTCGGTCAAGCGTCAGCTGAGAACAAGAAGAATCTATTACGTCGACTTTCTTGAAATGGACGGACGAAACGTTCTTTTCAAGGTTGGATGCGAAGGAGGCACCTATATTCGCAAATTGTGTTTTGATATCGGGGAGGTTCTGGGGTGTGGCGCCCACATGCAGGAGCTCCGCAGAACAAGGGCTGGACCTTTCATTGAAAACGAGAACATTGTGACATTGCACGATGTGGCTTACTGGTTCATGGAATGGCAGCAGCAAAAGGACGAGAAGATTTTGAGGAAATTCATACAGCCAATGGAAAAGGCCTTGACTCTTGTTCCAAAGATTTACATCAGGGACTCAGCCGTAGACGCCGTCTGCCACGGAGCCAACCTAACAGCACCAGGCGTCTTGTCGCTTGAAACTGGAATAAACAGCGGCTTAATGGCGGCGGTTTTCACCTTAAAGCAGGAGGCTGTGGCATTGGCTAGGGCTGCGGCTTCCACAGAGGAGATTTTGAACATGGAGCATGGAATTGCCGCCAAAACCGAAAGAGTCTTGATGCTCAGAGGCACTTATCCAAAATGTTGGAAAAGCGGCGAAACATAAATGCACAGGAAAGGCGGAGAACCAAACCACTATTTTACGGCCCATCCAAAATCCAAGCCAAGGCTCGGGATAATCCGTACAAACCTCCGCGGAAAACCCTTCGAATTCTTAACAGCCTCGGGCGTTTTCTCTAAGAAGCGTGTTGATTTAGGCACCAGGCTGTTAATTGAGTCTATGATTGTGCCTGAAGAAGGCCATGTTTTGGATGTGGGATGCGGCTATGGCGCAGTTGGGATAGCGGCCGCCATCTTCAATCCTAATCTACGCGTTGTAATGGTTGACGTGAACGAACGGGCTGTTAGGCTTGCGAGGCGAAACATCGAAATCAACCATGTAGACAATGCGGAGGTTAGACTCGGCCACCTATACGAACCAGTTAAAGGCTTAATGTTCAACTGCATCCTTTCTAACCCTCCGGTGAGCGCCGGAATGGAAACAGTTAAGGCGATAATCGCTGGGGCGCCTAAACACATGGCAAGCAAAGCCCGTTTCCAAATGGTTGTAAGGTCCAAAATCGCCGGAGAAAGACTGCTCGGGATTTTCGAGGAAGCCTTTGGAAACGTTTCGGTTCTCGCGAGAAAAAGTGGCTACCGCGTGTTGATGGCGGAGAAACCATGAGTTTTCAATCAGAGGTTATTTTTTCCGCGATTTTCTTCGCAATTGGAACCACTATTAGCGATATTGGGAGGGCTACGACAAAGCTGATGGCGAATCCTCTAATCCATTTCTCGAAAAAGTCGGGAACAAAACCCGAGTTTACTATGGTAAGGAACAAAGAGATTGTGAAAGACATGGCCAATGACATTAGCGCTCCAAACAAGATTGTGGAGTATCTCCTACTTATTTTCACAGTGTTCACCGTTTAGCTTGGGTTAATAAAGTTAAATGTGTAATGGGGCAATTAATTTTTGCTCAAACCCATGTTCAACATTTTCTAGGGCTATAGGAGAAAGATCGTCTGGACCATGAAGCTTATGGCGGCGACGGCTAGCATTACTATGCTTAAGGGTTTGGTGACTTTTTGATGCATTTTGCTCATTACGAGTAATAGGATTGTCACGAGCACCATGAAGGGCACGGTTGTAAGGGTCTCGCGAAGTGATACGTCGAAGGGGTGACGATTAAAAGTCGCGATAATTGCGACCAAACCGAAAACTAGGGTGATTGTGATTATGTTGTCGCCTATCACATTGCCTATCGATATTTCTTGTTCTCGGCAAAGGCGGCGAGCAAGGAAACTGCGGTTTCTGGGATGATGCATCCTAATGCGGTTATTGTGAGTCCCACGTAGAACTCCTTTAACCCGCAGAGTTCGGTGATCAACAGAGCACTGCGTACAAGCAGCATGGTGCCACCCAGTAGGACTAATCCGCCAAAAATCATGTGTATTAAAGCCTTTTTTGAGGCTCTCTCCCCGTTGCCATTGTAGCTGTTGTTTGGTTTTCGGAGTGAATAGTAAATAAACGCCGGAAAATGGAGAGAAAGATTAAACCCAACCACCACGTCACCTGACCTTTTAAAATTAGGACGAGGGCAAAAAATGCGCTTAGACCAATTATGAAGGCGCTCTCCGTGACAACTGGAGAGTTTTTCATTTTGAATTCTCCGACTAAACCACATATTCCAATAATAAGTGGTACATTGTAGATGTTTGAGCCGAGGATGTTTCCCAAGGCTAAATGGGAGGATGCCTAAATCGCTGCAATTAATGAGCTCATTAGTTCGGGTAAGGCTGTGATGGACGCCACAAGAACGGTGCCAGCAACTACCTTACTAACACCTAGACTGTTAGCTATCAAAACGGCTCCCTGCAAGGTTCTTTTAGCGCCAATGTAGAGGAGCACAAGGCTTGCGACGAAGGCAGCGGCGCCTAAAATCAACAGCTCCATAGACGGCCCGATGTTTTCCCTTACACGTTCAAAGACCAGAATATAAACCTTTTCGAACAAGGTTCTATGACGCCTTAGAAACCCATAATAGATTAAAGAGGTTGAATTAACGTGAAATGATGCGCGTGCCGGGGTCTCCTAGTCAGGTATGGAGCAGGCCTGGAGACGCTGATAATTGCCTAACAGCCTGTGGCCTCTCGGGGCCACGTGGGTTCAAATCCCACCCCCGGCGCCAAACCCATTGCCAATGCATACATGCATCTCTCATTCTATAGCGCGCGCATGTATGGTCATTAATTCGTTTTTGGCTTGTTTTTGCGATTGGGGCTGTTTTCTGGCTTTAATATGTGAATGTTGCTATGCTGTTAGCTAGGTCTGGTCTGCCTATTTTGTGGGCTGTTA
>Ga0315312_1000280_pt1 | contig 72393 bp, 71 predicted proteins | sample TDP7_MG_FD_203629 | JGI IMG/M metagenome (GOLD analysis project Ga0315312, IMG submission 203629) | Freshwater sediment microbial communities from Lake Towuti, South Sulawesi, Indonesia - TDP7 | ecosystem: Environmental > Aquatic > Freshwater > Lake > Sediment | place: Indonesia: South Sulawesi... | reverse complement strand
GGGTGGGAAAGTTCTTTCACGATTTTTCCCCCATTCTATTTGTCATTTTGATCTACCAATCTCTCGGGGAACTGATCCAGCACCTTCATCCTGATATTGACCCCTGGTTGATCCAGGTGGATCTTTCGTTATTTGGTGTCCATCCCACCGTCTGGATGGAGCGATGGGTTGTTCCCTGGTTAACAGACATCATGTCCTTTGCTTATGGCAGTTATTATTTTCTCCCCGTGATCCTCATTACCACTCTCTACCTGAAGGACCGTCGGAAACTGTTTGACACAGCAATGTTTGTCCTTGTCTTCGGTTATTACGTCTCCTTTATCGGGTATATAGTGTCTCCGGCCATCGGCCCCCGGTACACTCTGGCTCACCTGTACTCCGTGCCACTGGAGGGGAGTTTCTTGACGGACGTGGTGAGGGACGGGCTGAACGCTTTGGGACACAACAAAAGGGATGTCATGCCCAGCGGCCATACTCAAATTGCCCTAATGGTCCTATACCTTGCATACCGCTATGAAAGGACTCTTTTTTATTCCTTTTTTCCACTCATCATTGGTCTTATCGTTTCGACTGTCTATCTGAGGTACCATTATGTCATCGATCTTATTGCCGGAGCCGTGATTACAACAGGATGCCTGGCCCTCGGTTTCCGCATCCATGCATGGTGGGACAGATTTTCCGAGGTCAGGAAGGACCGTTAATTAAACGTTAACGTTAAGGACTTCCTCACCTTCTTGTGTACCCACCATCAGGGTGGTATGTTAGGTGAAAGGCATCGTTCGGATATATACAATAGACGGAGGTTTTAATTGATAAGATTTGACAGAAGAACAGCCATTGAGCTCGGAATTTTGGGAAGTGTCCTTGTCGGCATCCCGCTCCTTTTGTATGCCCTCGACCTATTCCATATCTTTACAGACAAGGATCGGCTGCTCAGTGTTATTGAGGAGCATCGGGCATATGCAGTCCTCATTTTTATTGGTCTTCAAGTGATCCAGGTGGTGGTTGCGATTCTCCCCGGAGAGGTGACAGGTTTTGTCGGTGGGATCTTCTTTGGACCCTTATGGGGAATTATTTTTTCAACCATGGGGCTCACCCTCGGTTCGTGGATTGCATTTAACCTTGCACGCCTGGTGGGCCGACCTCTGATCGATATCATCGCCAGACAGGAGACAATCAAAAGTTTTGACTACGTGATGAAACACAAAGGTCTCTTTCTTGCCTTCTTGCTCTTTCTGATCCCCGGATTCCCAAAAGATATTCTGTGCTACCTCCTTGGGCTGGGCCATTTGCGACAGGGGGAATTTCTGATAGTCTCCACCGCGGGCCGTCTGCTCGGGACAACCCTTCTTACGATTGGAGGCAGCTTTTTAAGAGATGAGCGTTACGGCGCACTATTCACGGTTGTCGGTATCAGCATTGGAGTGATCTTAATCGTATTGATCTACCGCGAAAAAATCGAGGGCTGGTTTAAGTCGATTCACGCAGCCAAACGCATCAAAGCCCTTCGAGAACGGAGGAGATCAAAGAAAAAGCGCCGAAGTGTTGAAGCAACAAGAAATGATGGATTGACCTGAGCGCGCTCAATCGTACATCTTCGGTCAACTTTACCTGTCCTGGCTGTAAAAGTAGGTGAGAGAGATACGCACCAACTGGTCGGATAAAAGATGGAAGGCCTGGTCTTTTGATATGGCTACTACGTTCCTGACGGACATGTCTAACGGGAATCTTCAATTCCTATGGCATGCCTTGCCTAATGATATGTTATTTCGCGCCTTGATTTCTCCTCTCTTCCTTCCTAGAATTTGAATTTCCAAAAAATTTAAAAAAGGTGTAATATTACAATCACAAATTAACAGAACATTTTTGAGGGATAAAAAGGCTTGTTCTTTTAATAAGAAAAAAACAGAGGTGGGTTGTAATGAAGGGTGAGGAGACTTTTACCCTTCGGGCACGTATGGGTTCTCTATGAGCCTTCCGACTTTGACTTGGGATGGGAGCTTAAGGTATATTAAAAAAAGAATTTGGAACGAATTGCTTTAAAGGTGGAAGGAGGGAATATGGAAAGAATCGTCATTGACAAAAATATTAGACACGGCAAACCCGTGATTAGAGGAACCAGAGTTCCTGTGGATTTGATTCTGGGATCCCTGGCAGGCGGCATGTCTTACAGAGAGATCTGTGAAGATTATGAGATTACCGAAGAGGATATAAGGGCGGCAATTGAATATGCTGCCAAAATAGTATCTAATGAAGAAATACATATTCTCGAGGCAGTGTAATGCTCCAGATTTTGGTGGATGAAGACATGCCTCGTCCCACAGCAAAATTGCTTCGATCACTACAAATAGATGCGATTGATTTGAGAGACATAGGGTTAAGGGGTTCAACTGATGCCGAGGTCTTTGAGTATGCTCAAGAACATAAAATGATACTTATTTCAAGAGATAGAGAGTTCGGAAACACGCTGAAATATCCTTTGGGAACTCACTGTGGAATAATTTGGGTTAACCTTCCTTACACGTTTATTAGACATCAAATTTTGGATGCAGTTGAAAGATTTTTTATGGAAGTGGAAAGAGACAAATTGAAGAATAATTTGACTGTTCTGGAGGTTGGAAGATATAGGATTAGAGAACGATCTTGAGCTTTCTTTATTTGGGTTTACTATCTTTTCATCATCTCCCTCCCTTGGTAAGCTTTGTCCCTCATCCATTCGGCAGGAGCCGCCATTCAACAAGTAGTCCCTATCAGTCTGCTATCCGCAACAAAAAAGGGGATACCAACCATCAGGTCAGTACCCCCTCTCAATTAAATCAAACGCCCCATCCACCAGCGGATTCATCAGGAGGGATGCCATAACCACCTGGTAGGGTTGGTATATGTTGAATCTCTTCTAATTCCTCTCCGCAGTCAAGGCACTTATCGATCACTTCAGCCTCATACTCTTCTTTGTGTCCATATCGATAATCATCTTCTTCTTCATCCCAAGTCGCCACGATAGAAAACACTCTATTCACCTTGTCTACTATTTTCTTGCATTTCGGACAAAATTTTTTCGGCATATTTTTCTCACCCCGCTTTCATTGCTGTTTCAAAACTTCCTTTTTGTAATCCAACATGATTGAAAATCAAACTCAACACAGACTCAACATCCTTCATCACCCCCAGACAACCCTGAACAGGGGTCAGACCGGCCTCCCCGGCATACTTCGAAATGTAGCGGAAATTGTTTCCAAGATGTTTTGAAGGGGTCTTGCCAAAAAGATGACACAGAACTGCTGCAGAAAGCTCCGCTACAACCTCCTGCTTCCAATCCTGACCATTCCGCAACTGCTCACCCAAGACCTTCTGATGGGCAACATGAGATAGCTCATGAAAAAAGACTGTCTCTTCTTCACTGGCAAGAGCAATCTCGTTTCGGTTCTGCCTGAAGAACCCATAGTAGAGTCTGTCCCATGGGATTCCGCTAACAGATACTCGTGTGCCCTGCAAAGTCATCGTTTGCTAACCGGTGCAAGTCCGGTCGTGGTAACCGCCAGGGGGCCACGTAGCAGGCATCCAGTGCATTTGGGCAACCAGATTGCTGAAGCGATGTCACCCTCTGAGGAAGAGGAGCAAAGCAGCAGCCCGTAACATCAAGTGAATCCTGCAGCGTCGAAATGTTAGCCCCAGAAGGGGACCAAGGGGAAGCCGAGCTAATGAGTGATAGCGAAGGCCATGGAAGCGGTGTGGACCCTGGAGAGTATGATGTAGGGTCTTGCAATCAAACATTTTCAAAACCATAATAGGAGTTGCCACAAAAGGACAAGGTCATATATAAAAAATTGGGTTTGATTTCCTGGCCGAAACCCTCCACGGCTTGAAAAAAGTAAAGGAAGATAGTTCGGGTCTTTTTATGAAAGGGAGCATAAAATAGATGCTAAAGAGGGTTAAGGAGGTGACTTATCATGTCAAGATCTAAATAGGGCAGGCGGAGCATGATGGCGAGGTTAGAAAAGTAGCTAATGGGTACGTAATTTCACTGTGGGCCTCCTGGACTGGCAGATCAAACTAACCGGTTGTGTGAATGGAAATTTCAGAGATATTTCCTCTTAGGGTTAAGGGGCCCCGGATTTACCCTTGCAGACAATTGACAAGCAGCCTCCTTTTGCCTAAAATGAAATTTAGTAGAGCAAAAATTGCACCGTGGGAGAAGGAAGCATTTAGAAATCATAGGAGGGAAAAAATGGGAAAGACAGTTAGGGCCAAGTATTCCAATGGAGTCATCAAGCCTCTCGAAAAGGTTGACATTGAAGAAGGAAAAGAGATTACGATTACCATCATGGAGGTCTCTTCGAAGCACAAATTGGATGCGTTCAAAAAATCTGCGGGGGCATGGAAGGGGACTATTGATGCCAAGAAATTGATCGAGAATATCTATGCGGATCGTTTCCTTTCAACAAGGGAGGAACCAAGACTATGAAGCTTTCGTACCTTATCGATACGGACTAGATCATCCATTACCTTAACGGAAACAGTGGAATTGTCGAAAAGATCGGATCACTTGAAAAAGAAGGATTGGTCGTAAGTGTCATCTCTATCGCAGAGCTTTACGAAGGGATTTATTACTCAACAAATCCCGCAGGCAACGAGAAGGCTCTGAATGATTTCTTGAGTGGTATCTCTACTTTAGGCATCGAAGATGAGGTATGCAAGGTTTTTGGAAAAGAACGAGGGCGGTTAAGGCAAGAGAAAAAGATGATCGGCGATTTCGATCTTCTTATAGCCTCCACATGTCTCCACCACAGGCTGACCCTAATGACCAATAACCGGAGGCATTACGAGATGGTGGATGGATTGAACATTTTATCCCTCCTTTAGACAAAATCAGAGCCAACCTACAAACGGCCGTAACATCAGAAGGGTCAGGGCAACGAAATATATGGTATTTTTTTCGTTTCTCAGTCAGATTCTAGTGAAAATCGGCCCCTATCACTGCAACAGCTGAACATTATTAATCGATGAAAGAATGCAGGCAGGTGAGACTTAAGTGATCTTGTCAATAAATGCTCTCGTGGCTTTTAAGGCATCTTTAATCATATCGACAAGATAAAGATTTCCTCTGTAATATCCAGCAATATGCAGAGCCTCGTAAAGGGCTTCAAACTCTCTTAATAGTTTTCCATCGTGGACTGCCAAATATTTCTGTAACGCCCTTCTATATGCATCCACAGACTTTGGAAGTTCTTTCTTACTCATTCCCTTCTTCAGAAGATATTCGTCTATCGCAATAAGAATAGCCAGATAAGCTATTCCACATGCCTCTCTTACAGGCTTTATATCTATATAGATCCCATTTTGGACAGGAACAGATTTTAAGATTTCTTTGGCATTATTTAGATATCTCAACGCCTCTTTCATATAACCGCCTTATCATTTTTAAATTAATGGTGTTCGTATAAATAATTGAACGGCGAATTGACAATTGATGCCCCCTCACCTTTATCCTCTCCCCCAAAATGGAGGAGAGGGGAGGGTGAGGGGGTTTACGTATGTTTCATTACGATGCTTGAGATGATGTTGGCGGCTTCATCGCCGCGGTCGGCGGCATTGCTGAGGTGGCGGTAGATCTCGCGCATCTTGAGCATGTAGATTGTATCTCCGCCCTTGAAGAGATTGGCCAGTGCAGAATGGTAAGCCTTCTCCATGGTGTTTTCAAAGGCTTTTGCTTTAACTGCATGTTCATTGGCAATCTTTGGGTAGTCTTTTAGAATTTTGACCGCCTCGTCCAACTCCCTGGCCGCCTTTCGGAGGATGTTGACCATCTCTTTGATGTGAGCATCTCCCTTTACTTCATAGATCTCCATTTCATCCACCGTGGTATTCGCATAATCCACGACGTCGTCAATGGCCCTGGAAAGCGCATAGATGTCCTCTCGGTCAATGGGTGTGATGAAAGTTTGATCCAGTTCTTCGATCAAGATCCGTCTCAACTCATCCGCCTCTCGTTCAATGTTCCGGACGAGGTTGGCATTCTCTCGAGTTCCACTCTCCGAGAATTTACAGAGTGCCTCCAGACCCTCCACTGTCTTTGATGATTGACGTATGAGGAGTTCGAAAAACCGGCTTTCTTTACCGGAAAACGGCCTTTTCCGCTTGAAGATTCCTAATATCATGTCTCTTTCTCCTTTCCCCATTAAAAATTCGGATGGAACAGACGAATTAGAAAGAAACTCAATCCGGCTACCACTGCTGATGCCGGGATAGTAACGAACCAGGCGACAATGATATTTTTAGCCACTCCCCAACGGACGGCTGAAATCCTTTGCCCTGCTCCAACACCCATAATGCTGGAGGAAACGACATGAGTCGTTGAGACTGGTCCTCCGGCCAAAGCCGCTCCCAGGATCACGGCTGCAGAGGAAGTCTGGGCGCAGAAGGCATGAACAGACCTCAAGCGATATATTTTCGAACCCATGGTCTTGATGATCCGCCATCCTCCACTTGCTGTTCCCAAAGCGATGGCTGCAGCGCAACTGGCGATCACCCAGAAAGGGATGTGAAAGGTGGGGGAGAGTCCAAGAATGACCAAAGACATCACGATCAGCCCCATCGATTTCTGAGCATCATTCGCGCCATGACTGAGGGAGAGGCCAATGGAGGAAAGAATCTGCATCCGATTGAAGAAGTATTTAATATTGGGGGTGGCGTTCTGCGAAAGGTAGAGCGTCGCCTTAAGAAAGAGTGTGCCAAAGATTAAACCTAAAATAGGTGAAAATATGAGTGAGGCAATGACATAGAGAAGTCCCTTCCATAATATTTTGTCAGGCCCGTAGGCCACCAGTGCAGCTCCGACCATCCCTCCCACTAATGCATGGGATGAGCTTGAAGGAAGCCCCCAGAACCATGTGATCAGGTTCCAAGCGATAGCACCGACAAGGGAGGCGATGACAAGGCTAACGGAAAGAGAAAAAAGCCTTGTATCGAAAGAAGAGATGTCAATAATATTCTTTCCAATTGTCTGTGCCACAGCTGTTCCGAAGAGGAAAGGGCCAATAAATTCACAGATTGCAGCCATCAGAAGGGCTTTTCTTGGGGAAAGAGCTCCTGTCGTGATAATCGTTGCCACGACGTTGGCCGCATCGTGGAACCCGTTGGAGTAATCGAAGAAAAGCGCCAAGGCCACGATGATGATAGTCAGTAATAAAATTGAACCTTCGATAGAAATTCCCCTCCTTTGAGCTTACTACCTGTGTAGACAGCTTATAATGGAATCGATAAGGCTTGTCAATACTTTTAATAACGTCCCTCCCCCCTACCTAGACGCCGGTATTCCCCTTCCCACGAGGGGGTAAGGAAGAGGAGACAAGCTGAAGCAGATCCTCCGGATTTTCAATTATGCAATCGGCACCCGCCCTGAATAGGGATTCCTTGATAGCCTTACGTTTACTGCGACCGCCTAAAAAAGCGATGGCAACCATTTGCAGCTTCTTTTTAGCGGCTTGGGCAGCGAGCATATCATCGACCACATCGCCAATATATCCACACTCAGGACGAGGAATGTCGATCTCTTGAACGACCCTCAAAAGAGAGTACGGGCGGGGCTTTAGGAGACTTATCTGCTTGCCTGTAGTTCGAAAGATACAGGCTTCCTCTTCGATGCATTCGTCGAGGGTGACGACACTGTCGAAATAAGGAAGAAGGCGAAACCGTTTCAAAGCAAGCTCAGCTTCAAATCTCGGCCGACCGCTGGCAATCCCCATGTGCAATTTCTTACGAAGGAAGGATAGGATCTTTCTTGGAATTAAGAGTTTTTCCTGGAGATGTAACCCTTTGCCCCGGTAAAAAATGGGCCGAAGATGATAATGAGAGGTGAAATGACTTCCGAGATAAACCTCTTGAAAGATACGTTTAACCAAATTCTCTTCATCGAGATTGCCCGATCCGTAGACCCAACCATCCCATGATCCGGCCAGTGCTCGGCGAACTCCTTTCAATCCGTCCCCGAAGGATTTTGCCTTTTTCAGGAATTGAGAGAGGTTTTTCTTTTGGAAAAGAGTGGCTGCATTTTGGCAAGATTTGGACGCTCTCTTTTTGAGATAGAGTACAACCTCCTCGATCGAAGAGAATCTTCTTTTCTTTCTGGAAGGTGGGATACCCGAAATGGAGAGGAGGTAAAGGAGAAGTCCAGAGGTTAGATCCCAATCATTATTGAAACCGCCGATCGATTTGAAAAGGGAGATATCCTCCTTTGAGATCGGGTCTCTTTTCCCTATTTGAAATCCTAAACACTTTTCAAGATAGATATGCACAGTTCGTCGAATGGTTTCTCGGTAAGACTTCGAAACATCGATCAGAACACCATCCATGTCAAAAATGAGAAGATCCACTATGCCCCCCATTTCATTACAAAATGCAAAATGTAAAATGAAAAACGATCAATTAATTTTTTAACTTAATTTTGAGTTTTTCAATTTACAATTTGCATTGATTATTTAATGGATCTCTTCTATTACCGCCTGGACAAGACTTTCCACATCTAATCCCTGCATGCGGTAGAGATCGTCCGGTTTTCCAGAACTTCCGTATTGAGTAATTCCCATCTTCTTAAATCGGATGGACAAGCCGCTTTCTGCAACGACATTCGCAATGATGTTTCCTAAACCGGTTTGAATATGGTGGTCTTCGTAGGTGACGACCGTTCCGGTTTTGGCGGCTCCAAGAATGGCTTCGATGTCCAGGTCGCTTAAACAGGAGATATTCAGAATTCGAACTCTTATTCCTTTTTCTCGCAACTTCTGCCAGGCTTGAACCGCCCGATAAACCATCCCTCCGTTTGTGATGATGGCTGCATCTTCTCCATCCCGAATGACGTCAGCCTTACCGTACTGAAATTCATAGGGGGTGGTGAAGAGAGGGATCCCTTCCTCTGTCAGAAGGATGGGAGTGGGAGAACGGCCCATGGCAACAAGAAAATTTCCACGTGTTTTTGCCACATATCGAATGACACGGTCAGCCTGATTTGGGTCTGCGGGAACGACGATTTTATATCCGAAGAGATTTCGAATCACTCCCACAAAATCGATACACTGATGTGTATTTCCATCTTCTCCAACGTCGAGACCGTTATGGGTACAGATGAGCTTTAGATTCGTAGCGTTGATGTCATTGAGGCGGTGCTGGTTATACGTTTCATCCACACCAAAGACTCCAAAATCGGCAAAGAAAGAGAGAAGATTGACCGTAGATATAGACCCTGCAATGGTTGCCGTATTGTGCTCCTGGATTCCTCCTTGAAAGAAATTGTTCGGGAACTGTTTGGCAAAGGCTGTTGTCTTCGTAGAGGGAGCCAGATCACAATCGAATACAACTATCGGGAGAAAGCCATTGTCCTGGAGATTGGCTTTGGCCAGATCGACCAGTGCGTTTCCAAAGGCGGAGCGATTGTCCAGCCTCTGATCTTTTTCATAATTTTTTGGACTTCCGATTTGGATGGAAGGAATCTCTATTGGATATTCCCTTGGAGGAAATGAGAATACTCCTGACTCTCGAAGCTGGCGATATCGATCCAAGTCATCCTCCACTTTTAATTCCTGAATGGCCTTCTTATATTCCTCAAGATTAAGGGCCCTTCCATGGTACTCCTCATTTCCCTCCATAAAGGAGACTCCCTTCCCCATGGTGGTGCGGGCAATGATTGCAGTGGGATGATGGGAAAGAACGGCTTGTCGTAGTGCGCCGTAGATCTCCTGAAATTGATGGCCATCCACTTCAATCACTCGCCACCCATCCGACTCGAAATTTTTTCGGATATTCTGAGGCATGATCTCCTGAGTGACGCCACTGATTTGCCTGCGGTTGTAGTCGATGATGACAGTGAGATTATCAAGGCCATATTTTATAGCAAATCGGCGGGCCTCTGATATCTGGCCTTTCTGTTGTTCTCCGCAGCCCATAGTAACGAAAACATGGAAGTCCCTTTTCAGTATCTTTGCGGCTAATGCAAATCCACACCCAGCCGACAATCCCTGTCCAAGATTTCCAGTATTCCATTCCACACCCGGAACACCCTTCTCCACATGGCCTTCAAAGGCAGATCCTGCCTTCCTGAAGTTGACGATGGCTGCCTCAATCGGAAAGAAACCGGTTCTGGCAAGGGCCGCATAAACTCCTGGAGAGGTGTGGCCATGGCTAATGACAATCCGATCCCGGTTCGGGTCGGAAGGGGACTGGGGATGGCCATTGGCATACGAATAGAGGATCAGGTAGAAATCGATCGAAGACATGGAGCCTCCTGGATGTCCTGATCCAGCTAAGGTCGTCATTTTCAGTATATCGGCCCTGGCCAGTCTTGCTAACTCAGCCAATTTTGCTATCGCAGCCTCATCGAGTTTTTCCAGTCGAAACCGATTTAATTTCATTTTGCCTCCTCATTACTCTGTTTTGTCATTCCTGCGTAGGCAGGAATCTATATTTTTGCTCTTTCTGGATTTCCGCTTCCACGGGAATGACAATCGGACCTTTCCCTGACAAAAAGGGGACAAATTACTTTATAATATTGATTGAATTCATTGCAAGCCTCTTTTATGATATGATTCATTGAGGAGGATATTTAGAAGTGACAGGGATCGAATATAAAGGCAAGCGTACTGCTTGCCGATTAAACATCTTTGATAAGGATGGAACATTGGTCAATTTTACAGCGACATGGATTCCACTCATTCGAAAACGGGTTGCTTTTCTTTTAAAAGCACTGGGGAAAAATGGAGAGTTGGAAGCTTTCTTGTTGAAGTCTTGGGGAATCGACCCAACCAGTGGAAGGATCGACCCGAGAGGGCCCTGTCCAGTCTCTCCCAGATCGGATGAAATCGTCATTGGAACGATGGCCCTCTATCAGCATGGATATCCATGGGATGAATCTAAACAGTGGGTCACCCAGGCCTTTGACCAGGCCGATGCGACCAGCAACCGAAGGGAGATGCTAAAACCGATAGAAGGCATTCAGCCACTTCTCTCTGATCTGAAAAAGAAGGGGTTTTCCCTCGCCTTAGCCACCTCCGACGAACGAAGAGACACAGAGGCCATGCTTTCCTCACTGGATATGAAAGATATTTTTGACATCGTCCTCTGTGCAGGAGATGTGAATCCACCCAAGCCCCATCCTGAAACCATCTTTATCATATGTCGCCAACTTTCCGTTTCTCCCCACGAGGCAATCTGCATTGGAGATACAGTCACAGATATGATCATGGGGAAGAGGGCTGGGGTTGCCTTGACGATTGGAATCCTTGAAGGAGGAGTGACCCCAAGGGAGGAGTTGGAGAGAGTAGCGGATATCGTGGTTGAGTCAATCCGAGAGCTGAGGTTTTACTAAATGCGTAATTCGGATTGCGGAATGCGGAATTTTTCCTCTCCGAACTCCGTACGGGCAATTCATGAATTGCCCGTACTCCGAACTAACTTTTCACCTTGAGGTTCTCCGGATCATAAAGTGGTTCTTTTTCGACGGTTGCGTCATATCGTTTGGCGGCGACTTCAATTTGTAATCGAGTCCCGGGTTCTGAATAAGCCATAGAGAGATATCCATAGGCAATGGGCTTATTCACTGTATATCCAAATCCTCCACTGGTGACCAAACCGATCACCTTATCGCCATCAAGAATCGCCTCTTTACCGACAGGCATCAATGGACCGCTTCGAATGGTTAAACAGCAAAGGCGCCTATTGATCCCTTTTTCTTTCTGAGATAGGAGAGCCTCGCGGCCAATAAATTCACCTTTATCAAGTTTCACACAGAAATCGAGCCCAGCCTCATAAGGGGTATACTCTGGAGAGATATCTCCGCTCCAGTATCGGTAGCCCTTTTCCAACCGCAAAGACTCAATAGACCGATATCCCACATTGGCAAGGCCAAAAGATTTTCCTGCTTCTAAGATGGCATCGTAGACATATAAGGCATATTCGACTGGCACATGGAGTTCCCAACCAAGTTCGCCCACATAGGTAATGCGGAGGGCGAGGGCTGGGGCATATTCAATGAAGATCTGTTTACAGGTCATGTAGGGAAATCCTTCATTTGAGACGTCGTCTTTGGTCAGTTGTTTCAGGATATTACGTGATTGAGGACCACAGAGGGTGATGCAGGCTTTTGAAGAGGTCACATCAGTGGCAGAAATCGGGGAGTCCTTGGGAAGATGCTTCTGAATCCAGCTGAGATCATGTTTGATAAAGGCTGTACCTGTGACCAAGTAGAAATGCTCTTCACCGATTCGGCTCACGGTGAGGTCACATTCAATTCCCCCTTTTTTGTTCAGCATCTGGGTATAGGTGATCGAACCAATAGGTTTGTCCATCTGGTTGGAGGTGATTCCTTGAAGAAATTGAAGCGATCCCGGTCCTTTAATTTCAATCTTTCCGAAGGAGCTCTGGTCGAGGATCCCTGCCTTTGTCCTCACGGTTTCGTGTTCTTTTCCTACATGTTCAAACCAGTTGGGAAGTCCCCATCCTAATTTCTCTTTGGGTGGAACGCCTTTTGGTGCAAACCAGTTGGGTCTCTCCCAACCTGATTTCTCTCCAAAGACTGCCCTCATTGTTTTCAGGCGTTGATAAAGAGGACTCATACGCAAAGGTCGTGCTGAAAGCATCTCTTCGTAAGGCCAACTCATGGAATAGTGATGGGCATAGACCTCGATCGATCTCTCAAGGACATACTTTTGGCTTCCATGGTGTGCTCCAAGGCGGCGAATATCGAGACGCCAGAGATCGAGGCTCGGTTCACCCTCAATGATCCATTCAGCCATCATTTTGCCTACCCCTCCTGCTGCGGCGATGCCATGGGCACAAAAACCAGCGGCAACGAAGAAGTTCTTTACTTCTGGTGCTTCTCCTAAGATAAAATCGCCGTCAGAGGTGAAGGCCTCAGGACCATTGAGAAGAGTGATGATCTCGGCCTTGCCTATACAAGGGACCCGTTTCATAGCTAAGGAGGAGAGGGGTTCGAAATGTTCATAGTTCGATTTGAGCAAGGTTTTTGTGAAGTCTTGCGGGATTCCATCCAATGCCCAGGGAATTGGATCATGTTCGTATCCTCCCATGATGAGACCACCGACTTCCTCTCGAAAGTAGACGAGAAGATCGGGGTCACGCATGGTAGGCATCCCCTTCCTGACACCTTCAATGGGCTTGGTGATGATATACTGGTGTTCCATAGGGATGATAGGGATGAAAACTCCCACCATTTTCGCTATTTCTGGAGCCCAGATCCCTGCGGCATTCACGACGATTTCAGTCTTGATCTTCCCTTTCTCCGTGATTATTTCATAGACTGCCCCGTCCTTCAGAGTAATCCCCATAACTCGTGTTTCGGTATAGATCGTCGCCCCTCTATCTCTCGCTCCCTTGGCGAGAGCGTAAGTCACACCGCTTGGGTCGATCTGACCATCGGTTGGAAGGAAGGCAGCTCCAACAATTCCCTTTTTCTCCATCACCGGGAAAAGATCACAGGCTTCTTTAGGACTGATGAGCTCCATGGGCAAACCAAAGCTCTTGGCCATGGCTGCTGAACGGAGTAATTCCTCCATACGGTTTTTCGATGAGGCGATACGCAGACCACCGACCTCTCTCCAGCCTGTATGCTGCCCGGTCTCTTTTTCCAAGTGGGAGTAAAGTTCAATGCTGTATTTCAACATCTTAGTGATGTTGATCGAGGCACGCAGTTGACCCACCAAGCCCGCTGCATGAAATGTAGCTCCGCTTGTGAGTTCTCCTTTGTCGAGGAGGATGACATCCTCCCATCCCATTTTGGTCAGGTGATAAGCGATGCTGCAACCCGTAATCCCACCTCCGATGATCACAACCCTTGCCTGATCTTTCATCTTTTTCCCCTTCCAACGATTTTTAAAGAGTTCCTTAATTCTGACCCCATTTGGACATGACATTCTATCTGAATCAGACCGACTTTGAAAAAACTTTTTCCCTAAAGCCGCATGGGATGAGAAGATGCTTTTTAATAATTATTCTCCGAGGTAATTAATTTCCATGGCGACGGGTGCTTGTGTCTCTGAAACCCTCTTTTTTTCTCTCATCCGCGCATTGTATTTGACAAGGCTTGAATCGTGGTCACTTACGAATTTGTGAAGAACTTCGAGCTGAAGAGTATAGGAGGAGCAGTCGAGGGGGTTTTTCTCGTCTGGATCGAGCTTTAAATCAAAGGCCCAGCATCTATTTTTCTTCAGGGAGTATTGAACCTTTATTTGATTGGTGTCGAGCGACGAGATGCATTCTTCATGCCCATAAAAGAAGATATATTTTCGTTTCAACTTGTGATGAAAAAGAGACTCTCCGCCAAAGAGCACAGGATTATGTGGAATTTTCATTGCGTCAAGAAGGGTTGGAAGAATATCCACATGGCTGGTGGGCAACTCAATAGCCCTCGGCTTAAAAAGTTTCGGCTGATAGATGATCGCTGGAGTCTGCAGATTCTCATTATAGCTATATCTGTGATGCATATAATTATCTGGATGGTGCTGACCGAAGGCCTGCCCGTGATCACCCACGATCACCAAAATAGTACGATCCAGCAGCCCCCGGTTTTGGAGGTTATCAAAAACCCACTTTATCATATGATCAAGAAGATTCAAATTATTATAATAGCGGCTTATTAAACGGCCGTCCTCTTCCATGATTCGATAATCCGCGCCATAGTCAAAATAGGGGAAGTGTGCCGCAAAGCTAACGTATATGCCGAGAAAGGGTTCTCTGGCTTTATTCAACCTCTGAATAAAAAAATCCACGGTTTGAATTTCATCTCTTCCAATATAACGACCTACTGAATGAAATTCCTCCTTAATTCTAAAATTCAAATTTTCATAGTGATGCATCTCCAGCAATCCGCTATTTCTTACAAACGCTGTTGGGAAGTACCATGTTATGGGAGAGGGGGTGACTAAAAAACTATCGTACCCTTCAGCCAAAAAGTTATGGATTGAAGGAACGCAACTATCCGGACGGATGCCGAAAGCCTTTCGGCTAAAAGAATCATAAAGCCCGCTGAGCAACGAAAAAATGGCCTTGGTGCTTATGTTCGATGTCGTATAGTGATTTTTTAAATGCCAGCTCTCCTTGGCAATCCCGTGCAGAAACGGCATGGGCATTGGATTGCCATAGCTTGTATCAAATATGTATCGAGTACCAACCGATTCCATGATAAAAAAAATAATATTCCATTGATAAGGAGTCTTAGGCGGCAGAATTGTTACCGGCATCATTTGATGGGTATACATGGAACCAGCAAGATGGATGTCCGAGTCATTTGCGTCAATCCTCTTTATATTTCGGCTTTCGGCAGACCGTTTAAAAATTGCATTTTCAGCGACATCAGAAAGAAGAAAGAGAGCGGGATTTAAGCGTATTTCAGCTGGCACATGGGTGCTTTTATAATTTGCTGCGAATACTGAGATCGATGATAGAATGATTAAAGATGCAATTTGAACTCCACCCATCCAAATCTTTGAGGACCTGGGAGATAAAAAGACCAACCAAAAAAGTCCGATGGGAAAAAGAAGAAATATACAATCTCTCAGCCTAACGAATTTAAATAGCTCAAAGAACGAAACATTCAAAAGCACCTCCATAACCATGGAATAATTGAGTCCTGTCTGAGCATCGAAGAGGAGACGTATATGAGCGCCGTGAACAAGAGGTAGGATGATCAAAATAATATGGGAAAAAACGAACCCCGAAATCTTTAAAATTGCAAATGCTTTACTTTGTTTGATGGAAAAGTGGGCTCCTGATAGCAGCCATGATAGCAGGACGCAGGCAAGGCTCAGGGAAAGATCGTAAGGAAAGTAGGCAAGCACGAACCATATCGGGTGGCATGCTGGATTAACATCGAAAGGCCTAACTGAATTTGTAAATAGACTTTTCGTGAGTTGAATCCGGTATGCAAAGGTGAGTCCCAATATACCTATAAAAAGGGCAAATGATGACTCACTGGAGCAGACTATTCGCTTGAGCAAATCAGAGAATATTCCTGAAAGAGTCTTACCCTTTATGTTGACCATTCCGGGAACTTTCGATGCTGACCCACAAGTGCCTCAACCCACCATTTTTTAATTTACCCCGTTAGAAAGCCCCGGCATTTATGCTGGGGATGCTATAAATAGGAAGCATTAGGTCCTTGTGGAAGGCGAGGTCAAAGCCTCGTCCTTTCTAACAGGGTTTAATAAGTTAATTATGGGTTAGGAAAAAAAGCATGTCAACGAGAAAAATCTAGCGAATTATCAGACGGTACTGCAAACAACGATTGCCACATGAAATCTTGTATGTCGATTGATGCTGTATGAACTTTATTACGAAAAAAGAGATGCTTACGATTCATTTTAAAATATTGACAAAAAAATAATCCATATATAAAATTACAAAAATACATGACTTTCAGTTTTCAAATTGAAGAAGGGAGGTGAGGATCCGTAAACTTCAAAAAAATTTTATGATAGCATCAGAGATACCAAAAGGAGGTAACCATATGAATAGAAAATGGATGGTTTTCATGATCAGTGCGGTGATGGCAATGTTTCTTTCAGGCCAGGTCATCGCTAAAGAGAAGGTAACGGTATATACCTCGTTAGAGACAGATGAGACGGTGAAGTATCTGGAGGTGGCGCGAAAGGATCTTCCCGATCTCGACATCGATATTATCCGACTTTCCACGGGAGAACTCGGCGCACGCATGCTGGCGGAGAAGGACAATCCTCAGGCTGATTGTATTTGGGGATGGGCGGTGACCAACACGGAGCAATTTATCCCCTTGGGTATGTTAGAACCTTATAAACCAAAAGGCGTTGAAAAGTTAGAGAAAAGGTTTGTCCATCCAAAATACTATTATGTGGGGATTGATATGTACATTGCTGCCTTCTGTGTGAACACAAAGGTTTTGAAAGAGAAGGGACTCTCTATGCCAAAGGGTTGGAACGATCTGCTCGATCCAAAGTTTAAGGGTTTGATCGCCATGCCTAATCCCGTGGCCTCAGGGACCGGTTTCTTACAGGTGGCAAGCATCCTTCAAATGTACGGTGCGAAAGAAGGAAAGGAGGACGGATGGGAGTTCCTGAAGAAGTTAGACAAGAATATGGGGCAATATATTAAGAGTGGGTCGAGGCCAGCGAAAATGACCGCCGCCGGTGAATTTGCTGTGGGCGCCTCCTTCGATTTTGTGGTTGCCGAGCAGAAGAAGATGGGATTCCCGGTGGAATTCGTCTTCCCGATCGAAGGGGCAGGTTATGAAGTCGAGGCGAATGCCCTTCTTAAAGGAGCAAAGAATCCAAAGGCCGCAAAGAAATTCTTGGATTGGGCGATTAGTGAGAATGCGATGAAAGAGTATTCAAAATTTAAATACGGGGTCACTCTTCCCGGCATTCCCACGCGACCCGATTTACCGAAGTTATCCGAAATCAAACTCTACCCGATGGACTTTGCATGGCAGGCCAAGAACCGGGATACTATCCTAGAGAAGTGGGAAAGCCTATTCTTGAAATGAGGGAATGAATCTTTTTCCCAGGGCATCTTGCGATGGGCGGGATGCCCTTTTTATTGACAATTCTTTAAAATTTGATAAAAACCTATTCAGACAGTTAAACAGCTTTTAAAGATTGCTTCGTCGCCCTACAAAGGCGGGGCTCCTCGCAATGACAAGTGAAAAGAGAGCCCTTATGTCATTGCGAGCAGAGCGAAGCAATCTCAAAAGGATGGGAGTTCTTAAAAGAGGGATGCTAACCCCCTATTGAGGCAGGGCAAGATGGGAAGAAACCTGAGGTTGGAGAATCTCACCAAGCGGTTTGGGACGCTGACTGCAGTGGATCATGTGAACTTAGAGATCGAAGAAGGGGAGTTCATCTGTTTTCTTGGTCCAAGCGGTTGTGGGAAGACCACGGTGCTCAGGATGATCACCGGGTTTGAAACGGTCACAGAGGGAAAGGTCATTTTTGATGGAAAGGTGATCAATGACCTCATCCCCCAGAAGAGGGAGTTCGGGATTGTCTTTCAGTCCTATGCGCTCTTCCCCAATATGACGGTGGAGGAAAACATCGCCTTTGGCCTCAAGATGAGGAAGATGCCTAAAAAGGCAATTGCTGAAAGGGTGGATCAGATGCTCGACCTCATCGGACTGCGAGATTGGAGGAACCTCTATCCGGCTCAATTGAGCGGGGGGCAACAACAGAGGGTCGCCTTAGTTCGGGCACTGGCCCCCGATCCCAAAGTCCTCCTTTTGGATGAGCCACTGAGTGCCCTGGATGCGAAGATTCGGGTCCGCCTCAGGGCAGAGATCAAACGGCTCCAGCAGGACTTAAGAAAGACAATGATCTATGTCACCCATGATCAAGAGGAAGCCCTTTCCATAGCGGATCGTGTGGTCGTCATGGAGGAAGGCCGATTTCGCCAGATGGGAAGGCCCATCGACATTTATCGATGCCCAGCCTCCAGTTTTGTGGCCGACTTTGTGGGAACATCGAATTTTTTCAAGGGCCGTCAAACTGGCGATCGTGTCAGCACAGGGAAAAGGGAATTCAAAGTTTCTCAAAAGAGTACCTTATCGAACGAAGAGGTCGTCTTGGCCATTCGGCCAGAGAGGATAGAGGTCTTCAAAGATGGAGATCCCTACCGCCATTTAGAGCCGTCGAACCTGATCCCAGGAAGGATCGATGTGGTCACCTTCTTAGGAGCAGCGGTTCGATTGGTCATCAATGTGGATGGAGAAGAAGTGATATCGGATGTGATCGAAAAGGAATTCGAACAGCGACAATTTAAACAGGGAGACGAAATCCTTCTCTATTTCCCACCGGAGGCCTTTCTCGTTTATCCAACAAAAGTGAGTGTAGAATGAATCGAGCAGAACTATCCAGGGCTTTCACCCCTTTGTTGACCATCAATACAGACAAAGCGGTAACTTGGGTCACTGCGGCCCTCCTCTTATCAGTTCTGATCTTTTTCTTACTCTACCCATTGGTAGACATTTGCAGGCTGAGTTTTTTGAAGGAGGGGGTTTTCACCCTTAAAAATTACATCACCTATTTTTCCAACCCAAGGATTTTTCGGTCGCTCACTAACAGTTTATATGTTTCCATTGTGACCATGGTCATCACGACCGTATTGGCCTTTTTCTTTGCTTACGGATTAACTCGAACCACGATGCCAGGCAAAGGGATCTTTTATATCATTTCGACCTTTCCCCTCATCGCACCCACGATTATTCAGGCCCTGGCCCTCATCCTTCTCTTCGGTCGCAATGGCTTAGTGACTCGTTATTTATTGGGGACGGATTGGAATATCTATGGGGCAACTGGAATCATCGCGGGAGAATTTCTTTACTGTTTTCCGAACGCCCTCTTCATTCTCTATACTACCCTATCAGCGGTCGATACCCGATTGGATGAGGCAGCTCAGAGCTTAGGGGCTTCATCTTTAAAAACATTTTATAAAGTTACCTTACCCTCTGCTAAATATGGAATTGCAAGTGCTGCGGCTTTAACATTTAACCTGACCATTACCGATTTCGGCATTCCGGTGGTGATCGGGGGAGGTTATTCCGTTTTGGCGACAGAGATCGTTTCTCAGGTCTTTGGGATGCAGCGTTTCGACTTGGGGGCCACCATCAGCGTCATCCTCCTTATCCCCTCCATCACTGCCTTCATAATCAATTACTACCTCACGAGGAAGAGTTATGCCCTCATCAGTGGTCAGGCGCGCCCCTTTTTACAGCCCTCCCGACCTTTTAAGAAATGGGGGTTCACTGTATATTGTGGATTGATCTGTTTTTCCATCCTCATCGTCTTCGCTACCGTTTTTCTCGGCTCCTTTGTGAAGACTTGGCCTTATGATTTTTCCCTCACCCTTAAACATTTCGATTTCCCCTCCTTGGGGGGCCGGGCTCCTCTCTGGACCACCTTCTGGACTTCCATCATAAAGGAGGAGCCTCTCCGAAGCATGATCGCCTTCAAATACGCTCCAATTTGGACCAGCCTCCTGGTTGCCATCGTCGTTGCCGTCGTTGGTGCCTCCATCACCCTCTTGGCAGGATATGTTATCGAAAAAAAGAAACCCAAGGGGGAACAGGTCCTCTATACACTCAGTGTACTGCCTGCTGCCATTCCTGGAGTCGTCATGGGATTGGGATATGTGTTAGCCTTTAACAAGCCGTACTTTTATATCTATGGAACGATCTGGATCATCATCATCAACATCATCATCTGCAATTTTACCCTGGGGGTTCTTTCCAGCATCGCCAATCTAAAGCAGATCGATAAATCGATTGAAGAGGCGGCGGTGAGTTTAGGCGCTGGTCCCGTTTCCACTTTTAGGAGGGTTGTTTTTCCATTGTCGAGAGTGGCCTTCCTTTCCACAGCGACCTTCTTCTTCATGAGAGCAATGACCACCATTAGCGCGGTGATCTTTCTCATTTCCGCAAAGATCAAGCTGGCGGCGATCGAGATCATCTTTCTCGATGTGGATGGTCGGACGGCCAGCGCAAATGCGATGTGCACAGTGGTAGTAGCCATTGTAATCGGGGTGCTTCTGAGCATGCGTTTGGCCACCGGAAGGTCTGGACTGACTGGTATGAGTGCCTCTACCTAGAAAAGGGAAAATCAATGCCTGAGGCGTTCCATTTAGAAGCTGGCGTTCCCAAATATATCCAGATCAGCAGCTGGCTGATGGAGATGATTCAGAAAGGCCGGTATGCTGTCAACGATAAACTGCCCTCAGAATCTAAACTTTCTGAGCTTTTCCAGGTTAACCGCAACACCGTTCGTCAGGCCATTTCAGATTTAGTGGTGAAAGGCCTTATTCGGAAGAAGAACGGGGTGGGTTCTTTTGTCCTTGCCCGGTCGGCGCAACCCGTCAAGTATACCCTCCAGCATATCTCCAGTTTTACAGACGATATGATGCGGATGGGGATTATCCCTCAAACGAAGTTGATCAGTAAGGCCGTGATCGAGGCTCCTCCTGATGTGGCGGAAAAGCTGATGTTGGGGAAAGAGAAGTTGGTTATCCTAACAAAACGACTGCGCTTGGGAAATCGGATCCCTTTAGTCATCGAGAGGAGTTACCTTCCGCAGAAAGAGTACAAGGCCATTTTAAAGATGCGGTTGACAGGTTCGCTCTATCATCTCCTGACGAAAAAGTTTCATGTTGAGCTCCATCACTCCATCCAAACCTTCCGCGCCATCGCTTTATCAGGAGATGATGCAAAGCTCTTAGGGGTCCCTCCGCGATCGCCAGGGATTTTTCTCGAAAGCATCATCTTCGATTCCAAGAACATCCCTGTCGAGGTGCTTCATGCCTTTCATCGAGGGGATAAATATATTTTTGAAGTGGAATCCGGGAGATACCGGTACGATCTGAAGGCCTAAAAATTTCCCTTGGCACTTGCTACCAGTAAAATCTAAAAAGTCCTTGACAAAAAGTGGATTTTCTTGTTAGCTGTATAGATAGGTAGTTAGGTATGGAAAAAATGAAATCCTAAATTCGAAACAAATTCCAATGCTCAAAATTCGAATGACCTAAAGGAATAGAAAGTTTTGTAATTCTATATTTGAATTTTGAATTTATTTCGCCTGCCTGCCGCAGGCAGGGATTTCGATATTTGGATTTCGGATTTGAAATTTCAGAGCATGAGGAGGTTTTTATGGCCGATTTGAAACGTTTTTTAATCCCCTGGATCGACCAGGTCAAACCTTACGATACTGAGGACCTATCGATCGCCTGGTCAAGACCAGAACTGAAGCGGATGATGATCAATGAAAACCCCCTCCCACCTTCGGAAAAAATCCTCCAGGCGATTGTTGAGGCTGCGAAGATGGGGAATCGTTACCCAGATAACGGGGCCCGCATTCGAGCAAAGATTGCGAAACGCTATGATTTAGGCCCGGAGAATGTCTATGTCAGTCATGGCTCCTCAGAGATCATTGACATGATCATGAGGCTGTTTGTGACTCCAGGGGATGACGTGCTCCTTCCCAATCCTACCTTTTCCCTTTACGGGATTCGGGCAAAAGCAGTGGGGGGAAACGTGGTGGCCGTTGATATGACGCCTGAGCTTCAATACGATATCCCGGCAATGCTCCGTGCCATCACCCCGCGCACCAAGGTCATCATCATCTGCACCCCTAACAATCCTACCGGAGACTTTATTTCGGACGATGATCTCATAAAGATCGTCGACTTGGGCATCCCCACCTTGATCGACGAAGCCTATTTAGAGTACCACCCCGAGCACGAATCGAATGCACACCTGGTCAGGAAATATAATCATCTCATCGTGGCCCATACCTTTTCGAAAGCCTATGGCATGGCTGGCATTCGAGTCGGCTACGGCCTCGCAGACGAGACATTGATCCAATATTTCAGGAAAATGCAAGTCCCCTGGAATGCCAGTCTTCTCTCCCTCGCCGCTGCAGAGGCGGCCTTCGATGAAGAAGAAGAGTTGAGGCGGAAGGCGGCCTATAACAATGCGGGGGTGGAGTACATATATAAAGAGCTCTCCAAGATTCCGGGTCTCAAGCCTTTCTACTCTCATGGAAATTATGTGCTCATCGATTCAACGGATGCGGGCGCCACAGGTAAAGAGATTGTCGATTACGTTTTTGAAAAGGCCGGGGTGATGCTCAAGTATTTCGCTCCCTTTCGGGGACGAGCTGGATTTTTCAGGATCAGCCTGGGCACGCACGAAGAGAACTCCATCTGCGCCCAATCGATCAAACGTTTTTTTGAGAACAGGAGAAAGGAGAAGAAGGCATGAGGAAGAGTCCCCTGGAGCGATTGATGGAAACCCACCCCGGATTAGAGATCTGGTGGGACTCCTCACCATTGATTTACACTGCCTGGACCGAGGGCATGCTGAAGAAAGCACCGCCTCAGCGTCTGAAAGATCTTCAAGACCAATTAAGGAGGCTCTACGATCCCGACCGTCCTGAGGAGGCCCTCTTTCGAGGGGTGACGACCAATCCGCCTCTCTCGCTCAACGTGATCAAGACACATGAATCCATGGTGGCGCAGTTAGTCGATGGCCTGATCGAAAAGAATCCCTGTGTGGATAAGGAGACCCTCTTCTGGGTGACTTACAAAGAGATCATCCAGCGGGGAGCGAGGATGTATTTAGGGGTTTTTGAGAGATCTCAATACCGATATGGGTATCTCTCTGGTCAGGTAGATCCCAGGGCTCTGACGGACAAGGAGAAGATGATCTCCCAAGCTCTGGAACTGGCCAGACTCAGCCCAAATGTCATGATTAAAGTCCCGGGGTCGAAGGAAGGCTATGAGGTGATTAAATTCCTTACCTCAAAAGGCATATCGACGAACAATACGCTCACCTTTGTTCTTCCCCAATTGATGGCCTGCGCCAAAGCAGTGAAGGAGGGGTTGGAGACAGCCAAACAGAACGGTGTGGATCTGAGTCGCTGGAGGTCGGTGATCACCCACATGACGGCCCGCTACGGAGATCTTGGAAACCTTCGAAAAGAGGCCGAAGCACTCGGCATAGAACTGACTGAGGCGGATATCCGGTGGGCTGAGTTGGCCATCTTCAAGAAGGCCTATCACCTTATCAAGGAGAGAGGCTATCCAAGTAAGATGCTGATCTGTTCGATGAGGATCAGTCCCATCATGGACGGGAAGAAGCACTGTTGGCATTTGGAGAAGTTGGCCGGAGGCAATATTGTCTTTACGTGTCCTCCACCCTTTATCGAAGGGGTATTTGAGTTCTTCGATGAGACAGAATTCAGGCCCCAGATCGATGAGGCCGTACCCCAGGCCGTCTTGGATAAATTGTTGCGGATTCCGTATTTCGAGAAGGCCTACCATGAGGATGGACTGACACCGGATGAATTCAATACCCACCCCGCACTCGTTGCAACCGCGGTCGAATTTTCAAAGGCCACCGAAGGGATCGTCAATTTTGTCGCCAAACGCTTGGCAGTTAGGTGTGGATGAACTGAACAGATGATCATCGGAGTCCCCAAGGAGATCAAAGACGGCGAGAAGAGGGTGGCTGTAACCCCCCAGGGCGTGGATGCGTTGGTATCTCATCACCATCGTGTCCTTGTGGAAAAGGGAGCAGGGGAGGGCAGCGGTTTCTCCAACGAGGAGTATGCGAAGGCTGGGGCCTTCATCGTCGAAAGGAAGGAGGATGTTTGGAATGAAGCCGAGATGGTCGTTAAGGTGAAAGAGCCTCAGGAGACAGAATTCCCTCTGATGAGACCTGGGCAGCTTCTCTTCACCTTTCTCCATCTGGCTGCTGATCGAGACCTCACTCTCAAATTATTGGATTGCAGGATGATTGGGATGGGATATGAGACCATTCAGGAACGGGATGGATCACTCCCCCTCCTCAGACCGATGAGCGAGATTGCAGGCAGGGCATCTATCCTTGCTGGAGGGATGTGCCTGGAGACAAGATACGGAGGGAAAGGTGTGCTCCTTTGCGGTGCCTCAGGTGTTCCTCCGGCAAAGGTTGTCATCATCGGCGCAGGCGTGGCGGGTTCCAATGCATGCAAGGTCGCGGTGGGAATCGGAGCCCGTGTGAGCATTCTTGATATTCTACCTGAGCGGTTAAGTTATCTCCATGACATCACCCAAGGCCATATCACCACATTCATTTCAAATCGGATGACGATTGCGGAGGAGATTGCGGATGCTGATTTAGTCATTGGAGCAGTCCTCATCCCGGGTGCCCAGACACCAAAGTTGGTGAGTCGCCCAATGATCAGGAGGATGCGACCTGGCTCTGCCATTGTTGATATTTCCGTCGATCAGGGAGGATGTTTCGAAACGTCACGGCCCACCACTCATGAAAATCCAATCTATATGGAAGAGGAGATTGTCCATTATTGCGTGGCAAATATCCCTGGAGCTTTCCCGAGGACTTCAACGTTTGCCCTCACCAATGCCACGCTCCCTTACATACTTCAGATTGCGGACAAGGGTTATGAAAAGGCATTGAGAGAGAATGAAGCGTTGAGGAAAGGCCTCAATCTGATCGATGGAGAGTTGGTCTGCCAGGGAGTCGCCAATAGTTTCGGTATGGGTTTTATTCAAAATCCCTTCGACCAGGGATATAAACCCTAACGCCCTTTCCTGCCTCAAAAAGATTGTCATAGAGTTTCCTCACGTCTATTGAAAATTCTCTTGTGATGTGATAAACGCCGTTAGAAACGTTATGTGTTTAAACCCAGGCCTCCGTGGGGAACGAACGATCTTTTTCTTATGTCCCTGCTAAGGGGCTGGGGTTTTCTAACGGGGTAAACGTTTCCTACCTTTTCGCGGGTCGAGATAATGGAGACCCTTATGAAAAAGAGATTGACCATTGCAATCGATGGGCCTTCTGGTGCTGGGAAGAGCACAGTGGCAAGGTCTTTGGCAAAGCGATTAGGTTATCTTTATATCGACACTGGAGCGATGTACCGAGTCGTTGCATTGAAGGCCAGAGAGAGGTTGATCCCACCGGAAGATGAGTCGGCACTACGCCAATTGGCTTCCTCTCTCTCTATCGCCTTCATGGCAGAAGCAGAAGAAATTCATATCCTCTGTGACGGAGAGGATGTGACCGAGGCCATTCGGTTGCCCGAGATCAGTCGTCTCGCTTCAGACATTTCGAAGAAGAAGGGTGTGAGAGAAGCCTTGGTTCAGAAACAGAGGGAGATGGGGAGAGGCGGAGGGGTGGTGTTGGAGGGGAGAGATATCGGGACGATCGTCTTTCCTGATGCGGATGTTAAATTCTATCTCGATGCCGATGCAGAGGAGAGAGGAAGGAGAAGGTTTGATGAACTGGTCAAAAAAGGAGTTGAAGTCAACTTCAAAGAGACACTTGAGGAAGTGAAGCAGAGAGACCATAATGATATGTATCGGGTTCATTCCCCTCTAAAAAAGGCCGATGATGCCGTGTTCATTGATTCTACCCATCTCTCTGTTGAAGAGGTTGTAGAGGAGATGGTTCGCATCATGAAGAGAGGGTAATGAAGTGAGACTTTTTGTTGCTAAATCGGCTGGTTTTTGTTTTGGAGTGAAGCGGGCCATGGACATGGCCATTGAGGCTGCCAAAAAGCATCCCAAGGAGCTTTACACCTTAGGACCTCTCATCCACAATCCTCAGGCGGTTCAGTTTCTTGAACGGTTAGGGGTGAGGGTGAAGAATCGGATAAAAGATATACCCAAGGGGACAGTGATCTTCCGATCCCATGGAGTCTCTTTAACGGATCTGAAGAGGGCAAAGGAGAGAAGGTTGCACATCATCGATGCGACCTGTCCCATTGTGAAAAGGGCGCAATTCTTTGCAAAGTTCCTTCGTCGCTACGGGTATTCCGTGCTGATCGTGGGGGATCCCCACCACCCTGAGGTAGAGGCAATACGAAGTTATATCAAGAACCAGGTGAACGTGGTTGAGGATGTTGAGGTCGTTCAGCGATTAGGCCCATGGGAGAAGCTGGGCATTATCGCTCAGACGACGCAATCTTCCAGTCTCTTTAAAAAAATAGTGACCACCAGCTTGGAGAGGGCAAAGGAAGTAAGGGTGTTCAACACGATTTGTCATGCCACAACAATTCGCCAGAAAGAGGCAGTCGAGATCGCGAAGAAGGCGGATTGTATGATTGTGGTCGGTGGTCACAACAGTGGCAATACGCAAAGGTTGGCCGCCATCTGCAGGGATGTTCAAGCTCATACCTATCATATCGAAACTGTTCAAGAACTCGATCCGAGATGGTTGGTCAGGAAAGAAAAAATCGGCCTGACTGCAGGCGCTTCTACCCCTCTGTGGACCATCAAGGAGGTTGAGGAGAGGATTCGGCATCTCAAGGACCGAAAGGATTAAACGATTTGTATTTTTTGAAATAGTGTGGTATAAGTTCTTGCGGGAAATCGGCTGAAGACCCCGTTCCGCAATGGCGGGACGGGGATCGATTTTTAGATTATCGGGGAAGGGGGTTTTCTTGAATGGTGAAGGAAGAGTTGGCGCCTGCAGAGGAAGGGACTGGAGAGATCTCCGGTGGCAGAGAAGAGCAAAAGAGAGGGGTGAGGGAACTTTCTCGCAGGGACGAAACCGAAGACTTTCAAACGCTCTATGAGGAAAGCCTGAAGACATTGGAAGAAGGCCAGATTGTCAAGGGAACCGTCATCGAGATTACTCCGGATCACGTGACCGTGGATGTTGGATATAAGTGCGAAGGGCAGATTCCTATTCAAGAGTTTATGAAAAGGGAAAAGAAGGTCGATGTGAAGATCGGAGACCGGATCGACGTGTTTTTGGAGAGGAAGGAGAGCGAAGAGGGGTTACTCATTCTATCGAAGGAGAAGGCAGACAAAGTAAAGATATGGAAGGACGTCAGCAGATCCTGCAGGGAAGGGGAGGTCATCGACGGTGAGATCGTTTCAAAGGTCAAAGGTGGGCTCTCTGTGGACGTTGGCGGAATTTTTGCCTTCTTGCCTGGATCCCAAATCGCCTTAAAGCCAATTCGGAATCTGGATGCTCTGATTGGCCAACGACTAAGATTTAAAGTGATCAAGTTTAATCGGAAACGGAACAATATTGTACTTTCCCGGCGCACCCTTCTCGAAGAGGAGCGTAAACTGTTGAGGGAGGAGACCTTAAAGAATATTCAGGAAGGAGCGATTGTAGAGGGAACGGTGAAGAGCCTCACCGATTATGGTGCCTTCATCGATTTGGGCGGAATGGATGGTCTTCTCCATATTACCGATATTTCTTGGGGAAGAATCGGGCACCCTTCAGAGAAGCTCTCTGTGGGAGACCGCATTAAAGTAAAGGTCCTTCACTTCGATCGAGAGAAGGAAAAGGTTTCGTTGGGATTAAAAGAGGCCGTGCCCGACCCCTGGGATTCCGTGACAGAGAAATATCCCGTGGGATGCCGAGTCAAAGGGAAGGTTGTCAATGTGACGGATTACGGGGTTTTCGTTGAACTGGAAGAGGGTGTCGAAGGCCTCGTTCACATCTCCGAATTGACCTGGAGCAAGAAGATGAAGCACCCTTCCAAGATCGTCCATATCGGGGATAGGGTGGAAGTGATGGTTCTCGATTGCGATCCAGCCAAACGCCGCATCTCATTGGGGATGAAGCAGATCGAGCCCAATCCATGGAGTCTGATCGATGATAAATATCCGGTGGGTAGTAAGGTCGTTGGACGGGTGAAGACCATCACCGATTTTGGCATTTTCATTGGTTTTGAGGAAGGCGTGGATGGACTTATCCATGTCTCCGAGATGTCCTGGACAAAAAAGATTAAGCATCCCAGTGAACTTTACAAAAAGGGGCAAGAGGTGGAGGCGGTGGTCTTGAGTATCGATCCGAAAAATGAGCGCTTCTCGCTTGGCATTAAGCAATTGACCGCAGACCCCTGGAAAGAGGTTGCCCGGCGATATCGGAAGGGTGAGGTTGTCACAGGGAAGATTACCAATTTGACCGATTTTGGAGCCTTTGTCGAATTGGAGGAAGGGATTGAAGGATTGGTCCACGTCTCCGAGATCAGCCGGGAGAAAGTGGAGAAACCTTCGGATGTATTAAAGGTGGGAGACACGGTTTCTGCAGTGGTCCTTCACGTTGACCCCAACGAACGGAGGATTGGCCTGAGTATCAAGGGCCTGAAAGAAAGAGTAGAGAAGGTAGAGGTTGAGAAGTATATGTCGAACCAGGGATCCACTTCCCATAGCCTTGGAGCTTTAATTCAGGAGGAGATGGAACGCCGAGGCGGCGATTTGCCCCCAAAAGGGGAGAAGTAACCCCCTAAACCTTCTTCACATAGATATCCTTCACAATATCCCTATCCAGGGCAAGAGAGGTTTCTCCAATCTGCAACACATGGGATGGATTTTTTTGGTGCATCCTGACGATACTTCCTGGAACGATCCCAAGGGTGCTCAAACGGTCGAGTCTCTGGTGGGATTTAGGTGTAATGAAGACGATTCGACCTTCCTCGCCTAATCCTAACTCTTCAAGAGGAATGACGAGGGGTTTCATTTCCTTTTTGAATTTGGCGCAGCATTCTCCTCTCGGAATTGGCTTTCCATGGATACAGGTGGGTGGATGGCCAAGGAAGGTGCAGACGCTCTCGGTGACACTGGGGCTCAGGATGTGTTCGAATTTACATGCCTCTTCCTCCACCTCTTCTTCGGACATCTCAAAGATTTCGGAGAGGAGTCTCTCTGTCAAACGGTGACGACGGATGATCTCTCTGGCCTTCTCCTCTCCGCGTTCCTTGAGGACCATTCGATTTCCTTCCATTTCAAAGAGACCATCTTTGATCATTAAACGGAGGATGAACCTTGCTTCGATATCCTGAGCGGTTTCCAGAAGGCGGTCGAGATCGGAGACCCCTTCTTCCCTCAGGATCCAGATGAGTTCAAGGAGCTCATCGATTCTGTCCTCTTCAATCTCACCGGCCTTTCCCCACATCCTCCGGTGGGGACCCCTCCTCATCTCAGATTCCCTGTTCATGGTTTACCCCGTTAGAAAGCCCCACTAATATGAGCGGGAATGAGCTGTGTTAAGAATTTAAATACCTTTCAGACCTGCCTGCCGGCAGGCAGGAAGGGCGAAATTTAAAGCCCCGTCATTTTAACGGGGTTTAGCCTTTCTTCTCAATAAAGATTTGAAAAGATCGACAATGGCGGATCGTTCCCTGAAGGTATATCCGCAGTTGGGACAGCAAAGGAGGTTGCAATTTTTTGAAAAAGGGCATCCCGAGGTGCATTTCATCTCACCTTCGGAGAATTGTTTCCCACAGAGGGGACACTGGTGTCCAGATGACCTCCTCATATCATATCATATCCCTAACACTCTTAACAGAAAGTTTAACAATCCTCCCACACCAAAAGCAATGGGAAAGATCACAGCCGTTATCCAAAGGGCCTTTTCCAATCCTCTCTCTTTGATCATCATGAAGAATTGGGCAATGCATGGAATGAAAAGGGTGATGGTCACCAGACTCACCAGGATTTGATGGGGATTGAGTCCTCCCTCCTTAGCCAACATGAAAAGGCCAGCCGCTCCATAGTCTCTCCTCAGGAAGCCGATGATGAACGCTTCGGTGACCTTAGCAGGAAGGCCCAAGAAATAGACGACTAAAGGAGTCGCCGCTTGTTCTAAAAACGTTAATATACCTGTGTGGTGAAGGGTGAAAAGGACGAGGGTACCCAGGATAAAGAGAGGGACAGCCTCCTTTAGGTACCATTCGATCCGCGCCAGGGTCTTAACCACCACATTGGAGATATGGGGAACTCTTATTGGAGGGATCTCTAAGATGAAGTCAGAAGCTTCACCGGGGATGAGCCGAGCAGCCAGATATCCAACGACGAGCAGGATGCCGGAGATCACAGCGATCCAAATGAGGAGGTAGAGTGGAGGAAGTCCTGCAAACATCCCAAGAATGACTCCCAATTGGGCAGAACAGGGGATACCCAGGGCTAAGAGCAGGGTGACGATGGTTTTGTCCTTATCCGTCTCTAAGATTCGGGTCGTCATGGTGGCCATGGTGTCGCATCCGAGTCCCAAGACCATAGGCAGGACGGCTTTTCCATTCAGCCCCATCTTCTTAAAGATACGATTGGTCATCACTGCAACTCTGGGCAGATAGCCAGAGTCCTCCATCAGCCCAAAGATCAGAAAGAAGCAACCCACAATAGGTAGAACGATGGCAATGGCGTAGGTGAGAGCCATGGTGATGACTCCGTAAGGCCCGACGAGAAATTCCTGAAGGAGTGGAACTGGGATGAAACGGCGAATGAAATCGGTGATAGGGGGAAGAAGCCACTGTCCAAAAAGGGTCTCCTCTAAGAATTCGACACTGATCTGAGCCCCAAACACCCCCACAAATTCATAGGTGACCCAAAGGATGAACAACAGGATGGGAATCCCCCAAAAGGGGTGGATCGAGAGGTTTCCAATAAATGTGGATAAGGTCATGGACGAAGCTTCACTTGGTTTCATCACTTGGGATAAAAGTTCATCCACTTTTCGGAGTCGAGCCTGATTGACGAGATATCCTATGGGGTCTGCAAAATGAGACTGAATCTCATGTCTGATTTTTTCGATTTGGAGAATCTCTTTTTCCGAGAGATTTTGATGAAGCCATTCGATGAGGCTTTCGTCACCCGAGAGCAGCATCAACGCCAGAGATCGTTTGGAGATGGGGGTCTCCGGCAGAAGGGGTGTGATGCGGGAGAGGCCCATTTCAATCGCCTCTGGGTAAGGGATGGAGAGCGAAGAGGGAGGTTGGGTCTGAAGGTTCTCCGGAATCTTATCCAGGCCCTTTCGCCTTGTGGCAACGGTTTTGAGGGTCGGGGTTCCTAAGTGCTTCGATAACGCCTGGGTTTGAATCTTAATGCCTCTGCTTTTCGCCTCATCCCACATATTCAGGACGATGAGGAAAGGAAACCCCATCTCTAACAGCTGAAGGGAGATGAGAAGACCTCGACGAAGATTCTTTGCATCGATGATTTGAACGAGATAGGCTTTGGGTTCTTTGAGAAGAATGTCCCGGGTGACCTTCTCGTCCTCTGATGTGGGGATGAGGGAATTGATCCCAGGGGTATCCATGACGTGGAGTTTCTTCCCCTGGGCCGACATCGTTCCGGAAGCGACTTCGACGGTCGTCCCCGGATAGTTTGATACGGTGACATATTTACCCGTCAGATAATTGAAGATGACCGATTTCCCCACATTAGGATTTCCAATGAGGATCACTTTTTCTCTGGAGCTATCGGCCCCCTTCGTTTCTGTCCTGTGACAAGATTCCATGACCTAACCTTTTCGGCTGGGGGTTTTCTTTTTTGAACTGCAATCGGCACATTGGCCGTAAAGTTCCATCCGATGGTGGGAGATTTTAAAACGGTAACGTTCGGCAATCCCGTTCTGAAGTGCTTCAATGTCCTCGTCCTCGAACTCAATGATCTTTCCACACCTGAGGCAGATCAAGTGGTCATGATGGTTTCCTCCCGAACTGGGTTCATATCGCGTCTCTCCATCGGCAAATTTTCTTTGGACGGCGAGACCACAGCGGGTGAGGAGCTTCAAGGTCCGGTAAACGGTGGTATAGCCAATTTTAGAATTCACCTTGGCTACCTGGGCGTAGATTTGAGCCAGATTCTTATGCCCGTGAGAATGAAGAAAGATGTTGAGGATCTCTTGCCGCTGTTTCGTCGCCTTTAGACCCTTCCCGGAAATCCAGCTCTTGAATAGCTTAGTTTTCATCGCCCACCCCACTTTTTGAAATTGAAATCCAATTTCATTTTAAGATACTCTCGTACCATTGTCAATTCGCTAAGAAGTTGCTAATATTATTTTATGGTTCCTAATGGAAATTCCGAGGCCTTGGGATATGAAAAGATCGTTACGCATAATGACTTTGATGGGATTGTGAGTGCCTCTATCTGTGCATGGGTCTTGAAGGTGGAGAGGATACTCTTCGCAGGCCCCCTGACCATTACCAGATCTCAGATCACCATCACGGAGAGAGATGTGGTTTGCGATTTACCGTATCCTCTCCAATGCGGGCTCTGGTTCGATCATCATGACGGAAATGTTCAGGAGTTGGAATACCGAAAGATCGATCCGAAGACCATCCCTGGCCGATTCAATCTGAGACCGAGCTGCAGCCGGGTAGTCTACGAATATTTCTCTGAACGGACGGAACTCCCCTCCTACTTTCCACAAGCAGTGGAGGAGGCGGACATCATTGACAGTTTCTCGTATTCTTCCACCGAGGAGTGGAGAAGAGAGACACCTGGGAAGGTGATCGAGCTAACCCTAAAAGCCCGCTTCCTTTCAGCAAAGGATCAAGTCTCCTACATGAGAAACCTTGTTCAGCAACTGAAAGATCGTCCTATTGAAGAGGTATCCAACCTCCCTTTCGTTCAGAGGCGTTTGAAACAATATCGGGAGGAAGAGGGGCAGATGCTTCGCATCATTCGGGATTCTTCTTACTTCCTTGAGCAAGATCAAGAGGGAGAGCTCATCGTGATCGATCTTACCCAGCATCGCCGCATGCCACACCTGATCAAGAATCTGGCTTTCCTGCTTTATCCTGAGGCGCTGGGAGTGTTGGAGGTTTACAACCTGATGGATCAGGGGGTGAAGAGTAACCACATGGGTTTTTCCATGTCTCTCTCCATCCGTGGGAACAGGCAGGACAATAAGAATATCGGAGAGATCATGCGGACCCTTAACATCGGAGATGGCCACCCAGGAGCAGCTGCAGGCACGGTTCGCTGTAAATCGAAACAGGAGATGTTGAAGAGGAAAAAAGAGATCTTGGCCCAGATCTACAAACTCTGGTCCTCCCAATAATTCCAATTGATACGCTTTGGGCATAGCGCTAAGGGCACAGCGTGCATAAGAAGATAGGAGATATCCTTAATAACATACAAAAAAATCTTACGGAGAGATTTCACGATAATATAAAAGCTCTTATCCTCTATGGTTCATGGGCGAAAGGGACTGCAAAGATAGATTCTGATATTGACTTGGTTGCCATTTTTGATGAGTTAAACAAAGAGACTGAGAAATCTCTGGATGATACAGTGAGAAATCTTGATAAAGAAAGGAGCATTGCCATTGTATCTTCAAGCCTTGAAGACTTTCAAAAAGAGAAAATCCCCCTTTTTACAGCCGTTAAAGGGGAAGGGAGGATAATCTATGGAGATGTGGATTTGTCAATCAATCCAGAGGCTCCCGAAGTAAAATATTCAGAGTTTTTTGAAAGGTCTTACCAATGGGAATCGGGGAAAATAAGGATTGCTGAGGAACTTCTGGAGAAAGATCTAACTTCAGGTATTGCAGAACTATGTTTCGTGGCCTCAAAACACTCTGTTCAGGCTGCCCTTGCCATGAGGGGAGAGGGGTATTCAAGTAAAATGGCGGTTCTTTTGCCTCTCGCAGAGAGATATTTCGGAAAAGAAATCACCGTACCATTCAAAAAATTATTTGAGCTCTACGTAAGGTCGGAATATGGTTTAGAATTTCTTACCGAAGAAGAGGCAAAACTTGCTGTCGATTGTGCAAAAAAAATTCTTCAGGTATATTCATTCAATCAGTAGCCGCGGGCTTCAGCCTGCGGAAATCGATTAGGCTATATACTCTTTGAAAAAATAAACAACAAGAGTATTACATGGCTGGGATGATCAGAAGGTCTACTTTTGGGATGAAGAAAGTGGAAAGGAATAGTGTGTAACAGACAAGGAAGAACTATATAACCAGATTGTTGAGATATGTAGAAGATACTTTAAGGAGAAGATAATGCAGGAGGCGGAATGACAAAAGGCTTGAAATAAGAACCCGATATGTTCTGAACTGCTAATTATGAACCTCGAAAAGACAGAGATTTGGGTAACCACAGAAAACCCATTGGAGCTGAGGGACGGTCGTGTCATCCAAAGCGTCACAAGAACCTAAACCCAGTCAATGCAGGGGCATGAAAAGGATATCCCATATGGAGACCGAGAAAAATGATGACTTTTTGCCAACTTGCCTCTAAACCAGAAACCATTCCTGCCACTACTTCGTGGTATCTGGCAGATTTGGGTGAGGCCCGAGGGAAGCAGGATCTTTTCACAAAACAGTCTCCACAGAAAATGAAAGTCTTACGTGAGAACGCAATAATTGAAAGTGCGGTTTCCTCGAACAGGATTGAAGGAGTTACCGTCGATCAGACACGTATTAGAACCATCGTTTTTGGCAAGGCAATTCTGCGTGACCGTGACGAAGAGGAAGTGCGAGGTTACCGGGACGCGCTCAAACTCATTCATGAACAAGGTAAGAATCTACCTGTGTCTGAGGAAACTATTTTGAATCTCCATCGGTTGTGTCGTGGTGATATATGGGATGCAGGCCGATATAAAGAGAAAGACGGCGATATCATTGAGCGATATCCTGATGGTCGTGAAAGGGTGAGATTTAAAACTGTTTCGACAGTTGAAACTCCAGCGTTCATGAAAGGATTGATAGAGAAATGGGAACAATGCCTCCTTGAAAGGTGGGTTCATCCGCTTATTGCCTTGGCAGCCTCTAACCTTGATTTCCTATGCATTCATCCATTTCGGGACGGCAATGGACGAGTATCCCGACTGCTTCTGTTACTCCAATGTTACCATCTCGGATACGAAGTTGGACGATATATCAGTCTTGAGCGCCTTATTGAGCAGAATAAGGAACGTTATTATGAGACATTAGAACAGAGTTCTGAAGGCTGGCACGAGGGCAAGCATGACCCATGGCCTTATGTAAACTTCGTTCTTTATACCCTAAAAACCGCTTATCGGGAATTTGAAGAAAGGGTTGGACAAATTGCATCCCCCAGAGGTGCAAAGACAGAACTCATTAGCAATGTTATCGGGCGTCAATTTGGTCGGTTTCGGATTTCCGACATTCAGAAAGAATGTCCGGGTGTAAGTCTGGACTTAATTCGCGCAGTATTGAAGGATTTACGATCCTCTGGGAAGGTTAAATGTCTGGGCAGGGGTCAAAATGCTGAGTGGGAGAAAACGGCCAAATGGAAATAGGTAATATCCAATAAATTAGGTAGTGAATTAGGTAATGAAGGGGTTAAAGCCACTCATGCAGGAACGCAGTAATAAAGCCCATTTCCCCAACCTTAGCAAACTTTGTAACCTCCCCATTTACTGCCTGCCTGCCAGTAGGCAGGGGGAGCGTTGAAAGAAAGATCTCTAAATCCCTTTCCCCTGGCGGGAGAGGGTAAGGTGAGGGGGTAAAAAGATGGGTAGCCGCAATCTTTAGATTGCGTTATTTATCACTCGCCATCACCATTCACCAACACTATTTTTACATCTCAAAGGAGAGAAAATGCTTTCTGCAATAAAGGAGATTGGGGATTTAATTGCAGAAAACGAATTTATTGAAAGAAGACCGACGGAGGGGAAGATTCTGTCGATCGTCCTTGATATTGAAGGGCCATCATACACTGGCGTTGATATTGAGGATTTTGATTCTCAAAAGGCAGGTAGATATCTTTTCAAACCTGGTGCTTCAAGAGGGAACGCCCCTTCTCCCTTTTCAACGATTACTGATCCAAGCAAAACTTGTAGCAAACTTGAAAGATGGTTAGGACAATGTGAAAGTAAGGATATTATCGAGGCTACATTTTTAAGAAAAGTTAATGAAACACTTAAGATAAACAAAGAATCCATAATCTCATCCCTCACTGAAAAGATTAAAGAGCTACCGAGAAAAAAGAGTGAGGGAAGGTTTCTGACACTGAAATTCAAAGGGGAGCGAAAATATTTAGGTGAGTTTGAAATATTCAAAAAATCCCTCGAACATTTTGCTGATACGAAGAGGAAGCGATCTGCCAGTTTAGGTATATGCTCTGTCTGCGGAATACCGGATAAAGAGGTCTCTGGCAAAACTGATGTCTTTAAATTCTATACAATTGATAAACCAGGTTTCATTGCTGGTGGATTTAAAGAGTCCCTCGCCTGGCGAAATTTCCCGGTATGCTTAGATTGCAAAACGTCACTGGAGAATGGCCGAAGATTGGTTGAAAACATACTCAATTTCAGGTCTTATGGTCTGAACTACTATCTGATTCCCAGATCATTGGTTGGCGGAAAGAATGTGCTGAAAGAAGTTCTTGACATATTGTCGGATACCACAAAAGCAGTGAGCTTAAAAGAGCGCACAAAAAAGAGAATTACCAGTGACGAAAACGAGATACTTGAATACCTCTCGGAGATGAGGGATGTCCTTACCCTCAACTTTCTCTTCCTGAGAAGGGAACTTGGTGCAGAGAGGATTTTGTTGCTAATCGAGGATGTTTTCCCATCGAGGATCAGGAAAATCTTTGAGGCCAAAGATTATGTTGACGGGATTTTCGGTGAGGATTTCAACTTTGGGAAGATAAGAGTATTCTTTTCAAAATCAGATGAAGCCAAAAGGGAATATGACCTACGGAATGAGTTTATATCAGACGGATATTTTAGCTTTAGAGTAAAAGATGGGCTGATGTCGATATTATTCTTTGAAAACCTTGGTCTGATGACCTTTGAGGAGGAGAGTATGGAAGAAAGTATGTTTGATCGCATATTCACAAAATTTGGTAAGTCACTTGGAGGTCCTGCAAAGCGGGGAATATTTCTATTGGGTGTGTTGACTCAGTTACTCCTCAATAAGCAGTGGAGTGAAAGGAGTGCAAAGCCGTTCATGAAAAAACTTAAAGGGCTGAAGATGGGGGAGGATGATTTAAAAGCGCTTCTCCCGGAGCTTCAAAATAAACTTGAAGAATACGATTCCTTTGATAGGGGCAAGAGGGTAATAGCATCTGAGACTTCAAAATTTCTTCTTGAGGCAGGAGATGGATGGAAGATGTCAGTTGATGAGATGAACTTTTATAAAATTAGGGCGAAATACCTCGCCTGTAAGGGCGGGGATGAAAGCCCTCGTGCCGCAGGCACGAAAAGTATGATATAGTGGCCGCATGACAATCAAAAGGGCGAGGCATGCGGTTTACGATATCAAATATCATTTTGTTTGGATTCCAAAATATCGAAAGAATGTTTTGACAAAAGAGTTGAAGAAAAGGGTGGAAGAATTGTTCAGAGAGATAGCTGAGCAATGTGAGTTTGAGATTGATGTGATGGGGGTGATGAGCGATCATGTTCATATTTTTCTTTCGGCACCGCCCAGGTATTCTCCGGCTAAAATAGTAGAGGTTCTGAAAAGTGTGAGTGTGAAGAAGGTGTTTGAAGAGTTTCCATGGTTGGAGAAGGATCTTTGGGTGGGGGAGTTTTGGAGCGATGGATATTTTGTCAGGACAGTTGGTGACAAGGTAACCTCCGAATTGATCAGGAAATATATCAAGTACCAGCATCGTGAGCAAGGCAGACAGTTGAAATTGTTTTAAAATGCCCCGCCTGTAAGGGCGGGGTAATTTATTTCAAAGGCTCGGTCGTGATCTCCTTTTGCTATGGCTGAGATATATTGAGGAGCGCGGGTGTTGACAGGGCAGGCATTTTCACAACCAATGTTCTCCTCAAACCAGTCCTGATTTGGGATCTGGACACGAAAACGATTGGAGCCGGGTTGATTCATTGCGTTTTAATTTTAAAAATTTTGAGAAGGTTGGAGACTCCGGATCTGAGATCGTTAAGTCGATTGAAATAGATGGAGGCCAGTTTCTTCATTATCTCCATCCCAATCTTCGGATCTTCCTCCATTTTTCTCTTTATGTCACTGGCCTCAAACACCAATACCGTTGAAGCTTTCAAACAGGTTGCTGATACGTTTTATACATCGACAGCTCCTGCCCCTCACCCTTCCCCTCTCCCCATTGGGGAGAGGGATGGGGTGAGGGGATTAGGCTTTATAGATTTTGACTCGTGCAGCCCCATTGGTCGGATGGCCGGTCAAGGGCTCCAGATCGTCGCCAAGGAGTCGATAAGGATTCGCACCAAAACCAGCAGCCCATCGACCTCCTGAGCGATGACCCAGTCCGAAAGGAATGTTGACCACCTCGGGCATGGCTCCTTTGTAAAGCCTTGCCTTCACCTTAATCCTCCCGTTTGGAGATTCTACCCACACCCAATCTCCATCCGAGATTCTCAGTCGTTTAGCCGTCTCTGGATTAATTTCTACCCATGTCTTCCACCTCTCAAAGAGGTGAGGCCCCACAATCTCCTGAAGCCACGGTTGATTGGCATTCCTTCCTCCTGTCATCGTCATCGTCCTAAAGATGTGGAGACGGAGGGGATATTCCTTTTCATCCACCGTTTTCTTCGCTTCCTCCCAATGCGGGAGAAGGAAAGGGTCTTTCAACTCTCTCGCCTTCAACGCCTGTGTGTTGAACTCAAATTTCTTGGAAGGCGTTTTGAAGACACGGTCCCATTCTCGTAAGTCGTAGATCGGGTCCCACCACCCTCCTTTCTCTTGAAGGGATTTCCAGAACTCCTCAAAGGTTTTATAGGAAGGAGCCCACCATCCTCCCTTCTGAAGAAGACGGGTCCAGGCTTCGTCGAATTGGAGGCCGAAGATATCGCCTCGCTTTGCCTCGAAGACGCCTTTGAGACTGTGAAGTAGAACCTCCTTAAAATCATTCCAGGGTAGGGCCTTCCGAACTTCTCCTCCTAAGGATTTGGCAATGTGGAGAAGAACATCTCCTGTGGACTTTGTCTGATAAAGAGGTTCAATCACTGGCTGACGAATTCCGAGAACAGAAAAGCCGTTGTTCAAGAAGAGAGGATCGTCCTGCCAGCGTTCCAGAGGGGTATGGTCTGGAAGGATGAGATCTGCAAACTGAGAGGAGTCGTCCATGTATGGCGAGAAACTGACGATCAGAAGAATCTCGGCAAAGGCTTTTGAGAAAAGATCAGGTTTTGGATTTGAGAAGAATGGATTGGTGTAGTAGAGAAATAGGACTTTTGGCTTATAGGGCTTTCCGGAGAGGGTATTTTTGGCAAATAGGTAGGGCCGATGCATGACCGAAGGCCCTTTTCCTTCATCGATCCTCCCCTTTTCATAACCTCTTTGTGCACCGGCATCTTTTTTAAAGGAAGGAAGAGGTTGATATGGAATAGTCCTCGGGATGAGAACCCCTCCCGATGTATCGATGTTGCCCATCAATCCGTTCAGAACAGCGACGGCCATCTGATGAAAGGGGCGATCTCGGTAGCCAATGGCAAGCGAGGGCTGGTTCCCCGCGAACTCACGAGCCAAACGGATGATGGTATCAATAGGAATACCGGTCTGCCTTGATACAGTTTGGGGTTCGTATTCCGAAAGGACGAACTCTTTGAAACCAACATACTCCTTACCATTGGCATCTGTCCAATTCTCAAAACCAAATGTATGGTTGGAGATGAACTCTTTGTTGTAGAGTCCCTCCTTGATGATCATATGGGCGATCCCAAGGGCCATGATTCCTTCAGTCCAAGGCTGAATTGGGATCCATTCATCCGCCTTGATGCTCGTAATGGAGAGCCTGGATTCGATCTGAACCAATTTGCCCCTTTGTCCAGGTTTTCCCCTTCTGAAATGGCCGTAGGCCTTCAATGCTTGGACAGGGGACCAATAGGATTCCAGCAAGCCCGAACCAAAAGAGAGGATGTATTGACTGTTTTCAAAATCGTAGGCCGGTAATGTATAGATGCCTTGTGTGAGGAAGAGCCCCTCTATGGGACTTCCTTCCCATTGGAACTGATTGTCGATATAATTTGGCGATCCAAAGGCCTCCAAAAAGCGCTCCCAGAGGGATCTCATGAGCCCCCGATACCTTCCGCCAAGGACCACGAGATGGTGGGGTTCTCCTTTTTGCCAAAGATCCTTTAAGGATTCTGTGAGAAGCTGGAGGGCTTCATCCCAGGAGATGGGTTGCCATCGATCTTCGCCCCTTTTTCCAATCCTTTTCATCGGTGAACGAATGCGGTCTGGATCGTAGAGGCCCTGGAGGCCTGCGATTCCTTTTGGGCATAGTGTTCCACGGTTGACCGGATGGAGAGGGTTTCCAATAATGTTCGTCGCCCATCTGGCGACCACCCTGACCAGTATCCCACAGCCGCCCATGCATTGGCCACAGACTGTAGGAACCCACTTTTCAACGCCAGGTGGATTGGGCTTTTCAACAGGAGGGAACTGAGACCACTTCCAAAAGCCACCTCCCAGTGCAAGGGCAACCCCTGCTCCCCCACCCATCTTCAACAGATCTCTACGACTGATCTTCATTTATGGACCTTCGTACAAGGGTTCAAGGGGTCTAGTGGTCAAGGAGTCAAGTGAAAATATTTTAACCCGGGAATCCTTGAACCCTCGAACCCTTGGCCCCATAGTCTTAGACATGACATGCCAGACAGTCATTGGTGGCTTTCGTCTTTACATGGCAATCCATGCACCATTTCATGGTCATCTTAACCCATGGTTTCGATGGAGGTCTTTCACTCTGGCCCATGTCCCCATGACAACTCTTGCAATCTATCTTTCCAACTACTACGTGGCGTCGATGAGAAAAGAAGATATGATCAGGCTGTTCGTAGAGCCGCTTCCAAGGAATTTCTTGCTTCTTTTGCTGAAATTGTCTGATCTTTTCCTCCTCTGGATTTTTTGTGATAGCATCTTTATGGCACTCCAGGCAGGTGGCCAGGGTTGGCATACCAGAGAAGGTCTGTTCTTTGAAATGGCGGTGGCATGAGGCGCACTCTATTCCTTGCTCTTGATGTTTTTTATGATTAAAGAGAAGGGGTTGCTCAGTCTTCGAGCCCAAGCCCAAACCGATCAAAAGGAAAAGTGTAAGGGTTCCGAATGCCAGCCCAATGATAAAGTATTTCATATCTTTGATTTTTCAAGCCACTGATTCTTGACTCTCAAATAGTAGGTGGAGACAATAGCGATGATCACTCCGAGGATCACCAGAACAAAGATGACTTCTCTTTTCCTCCCCTTTAACTCCTCAAGAACTTGATCCACGGACTTCATAACTTCGTTGGCCTTCTCTCTCGATTTCTTGGAAAATTCTTCAACCTTCTCTACGCTCAGGGTGTGTGTGGCGGCCCTGGCTTTCACCAATTCAGCCCGGGAGACTTCAAAGGCCTCTTCGATCTTTGCAATATTCTTCCCAGAGTGACGGATTTTTTCGATGGCCCTCTTCGCCTGCTCCACAGATAGGATGGTATCATCGACATTCTTTTTTATCACAAGAGCCAAACGCACCTGTTTTGAATCGGCACCATGGCAACTTCCACAATGCCGTTCCTTTGCTCCCACATAAAGGTCGGTCGTGGGATGGGAGACATCGTGAGATCCATGGCAATCGACACATCTTGCCATATGGACTTTTGTATTTTTAACATAATGGGGACTCTGCTTGAAAAGTTCGGCGATACTACTATGGCAGGAAGCGCAGACATTGGCAATCTCCGCATACCCTGGGGGATGGGCCCCGTGGATACCGTGACAGTCTGCACAACCCGGTGCCCGGAGATCATTTCTCTCCAATAGCATTTTTCCATGAATGCTTGCCTTAAAGATGTCGAACTGGTCTGAGGAGAGTTTATATTTTTCCATCAATTTTTGATCCGAATGGCACTTGGCACAGGTCCTTGGAAGGTTCGTCTTATAAACCATCGAGAGCGGGTTATCCTTATGCTTGATATCATGGATGCCATGACAACTGGTGCAGGTCGCGGTATTCTTGTCGCCCTTCAAGTAGAGGGCTTTCCCGTGATAGCTCGTTTTATACTGGGCCAGTTGATCGGTTCGAAGGTTATAGGGTCGCATCCTCACAGGATTGGAGTGACACCTGGCACAGAACTCTGGAATCTCCTTAAAACTGGGTTTCCCAATGAACCCCTTTGCCTTGGACATCGCCTTTTCCTCATCGAAAGACTTCGGATCTCCTCCATGACAGTGATGACAGGCGACTTCATGCTCAACATGGACGCTTTCCTCCAGAAGCTTGACGGGTTTTGCATATTCTCCCCCTAAATCCAAATGACATTTCACACAGGAAGAGGGAGGGACTGCCTTTGAGAAAGAGGGAAGGGGAAAAAGAAAGACGATCCCAATCAAGAGTATAGAAGAGGGCATAAGAGAGTATCGGAATAATTTCATGGATTCACTCCTTCATTTGATATAGCCCGAATAGAGAAGGATGGCGTAGACCACGATGAAGAAAATTCCTGATGAGGTGAGAAAACGATTTTTAAATGGATGACGTTCCGGATTCTTATCAAAGAACGGGAAAAATATAATGATGACGATAATCAGAATCTGTAGAAGGATGCCTAACAATTTTGGCGCCCAAGATCCTAAGAAAGAGAATATCTCAGCAAGCTGGAGGAATTTATAGTTAGCCAAGAAATACCATTCGGGTTTAATGTGCGGGGGGTGACAAAGGGATCGGCTTTTTCTTCCATCGGGGCTGGAAAGAAGGTGGCGAGGAGACTGAGTCCGGCCAAAACGATGCACATCACGATGATCTCTTTTAAAAAATGGTTCGGGAAGAAAGGGATTCCCTTCTCTTCTTTGGTTTTGTTGTTGTTCACTTCTTTTTTCATTCCCATCTCCTCCCCCCATTTGGGGGAGGGTGAGGGTGGGGGATCTCTTGTTTTTACAATGGACCAGAAATTCCTTGCTTCCTTAACATTCCAAAATGGAGGAAGAGAAAGGCGAACATCACTGCCGGGAAGATGACGACATGGAGGGCAAAGAAGCGGGTCAAGGTCAATTGAGAGACTTCCGGTCCTCCCCTGACAAAAAATTGCAAATTTTTCCCGACGATTCGAAGAGCTCCTATGGCATCTGTCACAACAGTAGTAGCCCAGAAAGAAACCTGGTTCCACGGAAGAAGGTATCCTGAAAAACCGAGCATCAATGTGAGGAGCAATAATACGACCCCTACAACTCAATTAAAATCTCTCGGAGGTTTATAGGCTCCGTAGAAAAAGACCCTGGCCATATGGAGCATCACGAAAAGAACCATGAGGTTGGCAGCCCAATGATGTAGACCTCGTATGAGCCAGCCGTAAGGAACAATATTGGTGATCAAAACAATACTTTCATAGGCTTCGGCTGTTGTAGGTCGATAGTACATGAGAAGGAGGACGCCTGTCACGAGAAGAATCAGGAATAGAAAGAAGGAGATCCCACCGAAGCAAAAGGTGAAATTGACATGATGGGGAACCGGTTTCTTCAAGTTCTTCTTGATGGCATCCATGATCCCGAGACGTTCATCTAACTCACCGTAAAGGATCCCTGTAAGAAGAGTAAATAGATTGACACTCTCCCTGAGGTAGGTCCGCTTCTCGAACTCTTTCTCCGTGGGTTTCTTCTCTATCTCTGCTTGCATTTTGCTCTCCTATGACAAGATGATCTGTTCCCCAACAATCTTGACTTGAGCCACAGGAAGGGGAGAAGGAGGCGGGCCCAATATGACAGCTCCATTCAATGCAAAGTAGGCGGTATGACAGGGACAAGACAATTGTTTCTTGTCCTTATCCCAATAGACAATACAGCCCAAATGGGTGCAGACAGCATTGACTGCGTAGATCCCTGTAGCTTGACGTACAACTACATACGGCTTTCCCTGATGGCGGACTGTCTTCGATCCGCCAACGGGGATTTCTCCTAATGGGATTGCCGTGGTGCCTCCACCGGAACCTCCTCCTACGATTTCCTTTGTAGGCCAGAGATACTGGAGGACCGTTTTAATCACACCGGTCAGGCCAACGAGGAGGGCAAACCCTAAAAGGATGTTGAGGAAAGAACGCCGGCTTGTCCTTATTCCGGTTTGGATTTGATCTTCCATGCTCACCCCCACCCTATTAAAAAAAGGGGGGCTCGATGGCCCCCCTAAAAACTCTTTATACTATACTTTTTCCGAAATGCAACAATTTTTTCTTCAACTTCGAGGATAATTGAGATAAAATGTTGAACGATAAGGGGAGAAAACCTCAAAGATGGAGAGGAGACTTACAAGAAGGGAATTTTTGGAAAGGAGTTGGAAGACCTGTCTCGTTTTGGGAGGCGGTACTTTTTCATTCTCCTCCCTCCTTCGATCTTCTGATTCGCATGCCTCCAAAATCCCCGAGATTTTTTGTGAGGCCCGCTTTTACGACAAGCGATCTCATCAAAAAGTGAAATGCCATCTCTGTTTTAGGGGATGCGAAATTTCAGATGGACAGAGAGGGTTTTGCCGGAACCGGGAAAACATCAAGGGAACTCTTTATAGCATGGTCTATGCAAAACCTGCTGCACTTCAGATCGATCCTATCGAAAAGGAACCTTCCTTCCACATGATTCCCGGATCTCATATCTTCTGTACAGCCACAGCCAGTTGCAACTTCCGCTGCAAGTTTTGTCAGAACTGGCACCTCTCCCAAAGGAGTATGGAGGAGATTCCTTACACGAACCTAAAGCCGGAAGAGATCGTTCGAAGGGCAATCAGGGAACATTGTGAAGCGGTCTCCTTCACTTATTCTGAACCAACCGTTTTCTATGAATATATGTTTGACATCATCAAAATGGCAAAGCAAAAAGGACTGAAGACTCTTTTTCACACCAATGGGTCGATCAGCACTGATCCCTTGCTTGCTCTCCTTAAATATATGGATGCTGTCACCGTCGATCTCAAAGCCTTCACAGAAAAATTCTACAGTGAGGTTTCCTCCTCCGAACTGGAGCCCGTGCTGCATACCCTGAGGACTGTTAAGACTTATGGAAGGCATCTCGAAATCGTCAACCTCCTGATTCCCACATTGAACGACAACCCAAAGGATATCCAGGAGATGTGCATCTGGATAAAGACCAATTTAGGAAAGGATACCCCCGTTCACTTCAATCGATTTTTTCCGCAGTATAAATTGACGAATCTTCCACCCACTCCGGTCGAGACACTGGAGCATGCCTACCGGATTGCCAAAGAAGAGGGGCTTGAGTATGTCTATATTGGAAATGTCCCGGGCCATAAGATGAACTCGACATTCTGCCCTCGTTGTAAGAAGAGGATCATTTACAGGACCCATTTTTTGGTCTCCTCACAAGAAGTCAAGAATGGGAAGTGCAGATTTTGTGGCTATCCCATAAAGGGGATTTGGTCATAGCGATCCTTTGTAATCCCTGGTAGCTTGAAATCGCAGAGTGGCTATGCTAATTTTCCCTCATGCAGATTGATATCCAATTTGTCCCTTCTCCACCTGAGCCCAACCTTCTTTCAAACAGGGTCGTCGTTGTCATTGATGTGCTCAGAGCAACCTCTGTGATGGTCCATGCCCTTTCAGAAGGAGCGGTAGAGATCATACCGGTGGCCACAGTAGAAGAAGCCCTTCAACAGATGAAGATGTATCCTACGGGAACTACCTTACTTGGGGGAGAGAGGGGAAGCCGGAGAATCGAAGGGTTCGATTTCGGAAATTCTCCCAGGGAGTATATTGCAGAAAAGGTGAAAGGTAAGAGGCTAATCTTGACAACGACCAATGGAACAAAGGCGTTTCATGTTGTCTCTTCTGGGAAAGAGATCATGGTGGGAAGTTTTTTCAATATTGGAGCAACGGCAGGGCGATGTTTAGAGCTGGAAAGGGATCTCTTCCTTTTTCCATCAGGTGACAAAGGAAATTTTTCTCTGGAAGACACGGTGTGCGGAGGGATGTTGGTCGACCTGATCATCAGAAAGAAGAAGCCCGTCGCTCTGACTGATGCTGCCCATGCTGCCCATATCCTTTATAAGAGTTTTGAAGCGAATCTATTGGAGGCCCTTTACCTCTCCAATCATGGAAGGGAATTGGCCGATCTGGGGCTTGGAGATGATCTTCGTTATTGTGCTCAAGTTGACATCACTCAAGTAGTTCCGGTTTTCAAAGAAGGCGTGATCAGGGTCCCCCTCACCCCATCCCTCTCCCCCCGGGGAGAGGGGAAGGGTGAGGGGAGTGCGCTATGCCCTATGCCTATTAGCGGGGAGTAAGTGATGCGACATCCAGAGAGGAGATTAAAGGACAGAGATACGATCATAGGTATGCTTAAAAAGTCCATGGTTGGAAGGATCGCTACCGTCAACCGAAAGGGTTTTCCTGTGATCAAACCGGTCAATTATCTCTACTGGGATGGGAAAATCTATTTTCACTCCTCAATGAAAGGAGAGAAGATCAGGGATATCCGTAGGGGCAGTCTGGTCTGTTTTGAGGTAGACCAACCAGTTGCCTATGTAGCCGCAGAAGATTCTGCTTGCAAAGCCAATTATTACTACAGAAGCGTCATCATGAAGGGAAGAGCTGCACTGGTGAACCACCGGGTAAAGAAGTTGAAAATTCTTGAAAGACTGATGGAGAAATACCAACCCGAAGGTGGCTACGTGAGGATACCGGAGGAGATTCTCAAGAGAACGGCAGTGGTTGAAATATCTATCCAGGAGATCACAGGCAAAGAGAAATTGGGATAGATGGAAACTACGGTTTCGATTGTCAAGTGTCGAAATTATGATGAAGAAAAGGTCTTGGAGAGCCTTCAACAGGCCATTGACCTCATTGGGGGAACTAGGAGTTTTGTTAGAGAAGGAGATCGAGTGCTTCTCAAACCCAATCTCCTGTATGGGAAGATGCCGGAGAAGGCCGTAACAACCCATCCTTTCATTATAAAGGGAATGATCCATATCGTCCGAGAGGCAGGAGGAATTCCATTCATTGGGGACAGCCCCTCGATCGGAAGCTTAACGAGGGCTGCAGAGAAGTCTGGGATTAAAAGGGTGGCGGATGAAACCAAATGCCCCCTCATAGAGTTCGATAAGCCCCTCTTCCCTCAGAAAGGAGGGGTGAGATTTTTTAAACAGTTGGAGGTAGATCAAACCGTTTTAGAGGCAGATGTTGTGATCAACCTTCCCAAATGGAAGACCCATGGAATGATGCTTCTCACCCTTGGGGTGAAGAATCTTCTTGGTTGTGTCCCTGGTCCAAGAAAAGCTCTTTGGCATCTTAAGGCAGGAGAAGATCGAAAGTTCTTTGCCCGAATGCTGGTGGATCTATATCAGATCCTCCAACCCTCTTTGACCATTTTGGATGGCGTTTTGGGCATGGAGGGGAATGGCCCTGGAAGCGGTCATCCGATTCCATTGGGATTAATTTTAGCAAGCAGGGACGCCCTCAGCCTTGACCAAGTGGTATGCGACCTTTTAGGGATTTCGAGGAAGTCTTTGACGACGAATCGAGTGGCCTTTGAACAAGGGCTCGGGAGGGACACGATCAAGGTTGTGGGTGAAAGGGTGGAAGAGGTAAGGATTCCCCATTTTAAATTCCCACCCCTCCCCGGGAGGGATTGGAACCTGCCGGTGTTTCTTAAGAGGGCTTTAAAAAACGCCTTGACTTCAAGGCCAATCCTTGAAGAAGGGAAATGCAATTGCTGTAATCGTTGTGTGGAGATCTGTCCTCCAAAGATATTGAAGAGGAAGGGAAAAAGGCTGGTTTTCGATTATGGAAGATGCATTCGATGTTTCTGCTGTCAGGAGGTCTGCCCAGAGGGAGCCATCTCAATCAAACCGGGATGGGGACTGAGATTTATAGGTAAAAGGTGAAAGGTCAAAGGTAAAAGGTAAAAATATTTTTGCTGTGCTCATGCCTGCGGTAGGCAGGCGCTATGCGATTTTAGGCGAGTGTTGCGCAACATTAAACTCGTAATAGAGTATGATGGAACAAATTATCAAGGTTGGCAGGTTCAACCTAAGGGGCCAACCCTTCAAGGGGTGATCGAAGAGAAGTTGGCAGTCATTACAGGAGAATCAGTTCATTTGATCGCTTCTGGGAGAACTGACGCAGGGGTTCATGCCTTTGGGCAGGTGGCCAACTTAAAGACCAAGAGTCAATTGGATGTCCGTTCGATTCAAAGGGCTCTGAACAGTCTTCTCCCTCCAGATATTGTCATTCAAAGGGCAGAGGAGGTCGAGGAAGGTTTTCATGCTCGGAAGCAGTCCATGAGCAAGGTCTACGAGTATCGGATTCTGAATCGGGACCTTCGGTCGGCCTTCCATCATAGGTATGCATGGCATCTCCCACAAAAGTTAGATTTAGAGGAGATGAAGAAAGCGACTCACATTCTGATCGGAGAACATGACTTCTCATCCTTTCGATCCGTGGGTTCTCCAACCCGAACTGCAGTTCGCAAGGTGATTCGAGCCCAATGGCAGAGGGGCCGAGATGGCCTTGTTCGATTCGAGATAGAAGCTAATGGTTTTTTAAAGCAAATGGTGAGGGCCCTGGTAGGGACATTGGTCGAAGTAGGAAAGGGCAAGATCAATGCCGAAGATTTCGGTAGGATTCTTGAAGCCAAAGACCGAAAAAAAGCAGGCCCCACAGCCCCCGCCTACGGTCTGTTTTTGAAGAAGGTAAAGTATTAAGCCGCCAAACTGTCCTTCCGTGCCTTTTGTCACTCTTTTTTCCGCCTGTAACGGATCAACTCTTCCTTCATATAGAAACGCCTTCTCTCTGGATATTCTGATAAAGGGGCATGCTGGCAGCAAGATCCGAGGCCCAGAATTCTTTCGCATATACAACTATTCCGAAGATGACACCATACTTCAATTCGATATCATAAGCCGTATCAAAAACCTTTTCTTCGATGGTGTTATTAACCCTTACTGGTAACAGGACAAGAACATCGATATCCGAATGTCTCCTGTAATCACCTCGAGCGGCGGAACCAAAAACCCTCAACTCGATGCCTTCTCCAAAAAGTTCCAGGAGTTTTAGCTTCAATTCCTGAACAGCCATGTTGATTTGCTTTTTCGTCATGATTTTACCTCCCAAGAATCTGTTTTATAGAAGTCTCTCTCCGTGTTACTTACGATTTCTTGACAGGAAACATACCTGGTTGTTTCCAGAGCATAATATTGGTCCTGATACAGCCCTTGATGTCAGGTTGCCAGCTTTGGAGATGTTCTTATTCTATATGAAACCAGACAAAAATCAACAAAAGAAATGAGGCGTTAGGTTTACGCTATGAAAAAGGGTTATGGGAAAAAGTGCAAGATTGACAGCAGGGATCACAGGTTCCAAATCCAATTTAAAAAACTCGGGTTTTGTTATCCCCAAAACAGTTGATATATTTTTGCAGTTATGATAATTTGGCCATCAAAATAAACATCTCAGAACCTTCTTCCATAAAATTCGACAAAGGATGGGGGTTGCCTGATGGCCAGAATCCACATTTTAAATGATCCGTCTGGTCGCATAATTGTCTCCTTCCCCTATGATCCCCTTCTCGTTTCAAAGGTTAAGACTATCGATGGCCGCAGATGGCATCCTGTCGAAAAACATTGGAGGTTCCCTAAGTTAGACGGTATGTTGGAAAAGATTTTAAAGGTTTTTGGTAATGAAAACGTCAAGATAGACCCCAGCCTTCAAGCTAAATTTCCAACATTGAAGGGGACTGTCCCAGACTTCGTCGTGAGCGTTCAGTCGAACGATTTACAGCCGGATAATCCCCCCAGCCCCCCTTTAGAAAAGGGGGGCGAGGGGGGATTTGAAGACCTGAGGAGGGAGCTTGTCTCAAGGAAGTACAGCTACAAGACAGATGAGCAGTCATCGGCTTCGCCTCTGACTGCTCATCGGGGTGGCGGCTGAGCGAAGGGCTTCAGCCTAAAATCAACCGAAGGTATTTCTAACAGCCGTAGGTACTTCTTAGCGAAGCGCCACTTCCCTGCCTGCCGTCAGGCAGGGGCTAACAGACGGTTGAACGCCTGCCTGTCGGCAGACAGGGCTGAAGCCAAAATGCCCATAAAGGGCACTTCGCTCGCCAGCCGTTATCTGCTCAGTGCGGGCAGGGAAAGAAGAGAAACATGAAGAATATAAAATGGATACCTTATATAGCTATCTTTCTTGTGATACTATGCATAGCTACAGACCCTCAAGTTTCCTGGACACAGAATAATCCAAACACTATCACTTTTGATAATCAGTCTGGGGAGTCTGCCTTGGTGAAGGTGATCGGGCCTACAGGACAGATAATAGAGGTTCCCAATGGAGAGAGTCGATTGATTAATGTCGCAGCAGGAGATTACTATATTCTTGTGCGCTACGGTGAAAAACCAGATCAGTATAAATATTCTAAAGGTGATTCGTTTACTGTAACCCAGACCCTAACGCAATATTCAGTTATCACAATTACCCTACATAAAGTCATAGGGGGTAATTATGCAACTTATCCGATTTCGCCCGAAGAATTCGATAATACCCCTGTCATCACACAAAAGGTTGACCGGCCAAAAGATATCGATAAGCCAGCCACACCGGCTTACAAGCCTGCTGAGCCTCTCAAAGTCGAAAGTTACAAGCTTGCTGAACCTCTGAAAGTCGAATCCTATAAACTTGCGGAGCCTCTCAAGGTTGAAACCTACAAGCTTATTGAGCCTCTCAAAGGTGTGGAGCCCCTCAAGATTGCCGAGCCCCCTGAAGTGGAAATGCAAAAACCAGAAAAAATTGCGCAAAGCCCCAAAGCCCAGCCTGCCCACCCCACTACGGTAGAAAGTCAAAAGGTGTCTGAACCCTTGACGGTTATTTTCCAGGATAAAGGAAAAGTGGAAGTCAATAATTGGAACTTTGTTTATGAGTATGGGGTATGGGATTCTCCTCCATCAGCACTAAGGGGATATTTGTGGAAACCTTCTATAACCACGCGAGATCTCTTGCTCAAACTTGGTAAGAAAACAGAAAGAGGTATTACATACGAGGATAATCAAGTTATTTCGGATAATAAACTTAAAATAATTAGGTTTGGAAAGGAAGAGGTTACAATAACGCTTACTGATGGAACCATTTTAAAAATCCCTAAACTGGAACCATCAAAAGATCTTATTAGGAAGATAAAAAAGATTGGTGATGAAAAGTTTGTCGAGGATACAGAGCTTTTTCTTAAAGGGCGTGGGTGTCTTGATAAAAAGTGTGGAGATTTTTCGAAACGTTTAGATTTTTTGGAGGCATCTGGTAAAGACCCCAAAGAAATGATAGTCGAGATTCGTTTTGGAAGCGAGTAAAGATAAAAGACCGGAAGACGGGATAGGATCAAACTTTCAAAATTCATTTTTAAAGGAGTTGCCCGCAACATCAGATAACAAAAGATTGGCGTTTACACCGTTCGGGAAATCGGCTAGCTTTTTTTCATATTTCTTAAAGAAGGAGGCTGCCGGCTTCGCCAATCCAAACCGTTATCTGCTCAATGAGAGCAAAGAATAGGAATGATATAGACGTGGAAAAATAGAATCGTCCCATTTATCGTTTTTAAACGATATAATTCAAAAATGAAAAAACCCGTCAAGTTAACTCCGACTATCAAGAAATTGCGACAGGAAATTGATGAGCTTTATAAATTTATATTAGGCCATCTCGCAACTGGTGAATTTGAAAAGGATGCTTTGGATAAGGAAAAAGAAAAGCTAATTGAAATTCAAATAATATCTGATTGCACATTGATAGAAGAAGCGATGAATATCATTATCATGAAGCATATTTTGAGAGATTCCAAATCTTGGCAGAAGATAAGATATTTTGGTCGTATAAAAAGATTCATGATATTATATGACGAAATTCTCGGCCACATTTCTCCTTTTCAAAAGATAAATATTGTTAAAAAATTTTCACCAATACCAAAGAAAATAGAAAGCGCCACTCATAAAATCTTTAATCTAAGAAATGTTTTTGCACACCATCATACTATTGATTATACAAAGAAAAGGAGAATTTTATATGATGGGATGAGTATTTTCGATATAAACAACTTTAAGAAATATTGGGATGATTCTATTGGCGCCAAATGCTTTTTTATAAGGCGTTCAGGAGTTTTAAAGTAAATTAAATTGGAGAATATAGGACATCCCGGCAGTTCTATTTATGTATGTCTACACCGACAGGTAACAACAGGCTAAAAGCAATGGCCAAATGTTCCAGCTCTTTTTTTCACCCAGCCAACTGTTACATATAATTGGCTTCTAAAAATAAAAGTATGGTACAATAAATTTTAAAAGAGAGGTGATTAGACGATGGATGAGACCTTTAAATGGTTTACCAAAGCAGACCTAAGTCAATACGAAGATAAATACATCTCTATTGTGGGCAAAGAGGTGGTATGCGCAGATGAAGACCCAGAGGTGGCCTATCGGAATGCCAAAGATAAATATCCAGATAAAGAGGTTGTGCTTTGGAAGGTTCCTCATGGTGAGGCTTTTATCTTTAAAACAAGGATATGAAGATGATTGAATTTGATTACAGACAGGAACGTCTCCGTTCGGGGGAGATAATATATAGACCAGTAGCTAAGGTCTATCTTCTTAGATCTGAAAATGAATGGATTGCTGAATATTTCTATGTAGATTCGGGAGCAGATTATACTCTGGTTCCTTATCGGATGGGTAGGTTCTTAGGCTTAGAAAAAGTTGCCTCAGAGATTAAAGAAATAAGTGGAATTGGTGGAGTTATTGCGGTAAGGTTTGCTGTTATTCCTATGAGAATAGAGGAATATCAGTTTGATTGTAACCTTGCTTGGACACAGATTGAGCGAGTTCCATTTCTTTTAGGAAGAGAAGGTGTCTTTGAATGTTTTGATATAATCTTTCAACAGAGGAACCAAAAAACTATTTTTGTTTGGCAGAAGTGATAAGAATTAACCAACAGAAAGGACTATCGAGGGTCGAACCTTCAAAATTCTTTTTAAAAAATGCCCGCACCGGCAGATAACACAAGATTGGCGTTGACACCCTTCGGGAAATCCCGACTTTGTCGGGACTTCGCCAATCCAAAACGTTATCGTACATATGCCCAATTTTTAAAGCAAGTTATAATATTTAGAATTAGGAAGATCGTATGAAATTTAGTGAGCTCGTTCGATTGTTGGAGCAGAATGGTTTTAGGATTATTAAGGAGAAGGGGTCCATCAGATATTACGGCAAGCCCGGTTGGAACAATCTGATTAGAATTGATTACCATGGTTCAAAAGAAGTTCCAAAAGGGACTTGTCATAAAATTTTGAAAGATGCAGGGATTAAGAAATAAAGAGGACGGAGGTGCAAAGATGATAGATTTAGAATATTCATTGACAATTGAGGCGACCAACGAACCTGATTTTTTTGGATTTTATTCTCCCGACTTGCCAGGTTTTTCAGGTATCGGACATTCCGTCGAAGATTGCCTTTATAAAGCGAAATGGGGGATGATTGAACATGTGAATTTATTAAAAGAACAAAGGTTACCCGTTCCGGCCAAAAATGTAAATCCAAAAATTATTATCCAAAATGAGGAGTCTTTAAAAGCTGCTTAAAAATTGGTCATACGTCCGCTAACACCGGCCAAAAGATTACCATCCAAATGCGTTGCACTTCTTTTGGCCTTGAACGATATCGTAAATTTCAGCCCATATTTTGTTATAATATTAGAAGAAAGGGGTGATACCATGGCTGAGATCGATTGGAGAAATTATATACATTCAGACCCGGAAATTTTGCTCGGTAAGCCTGTGGTTAAAGGAACACGACTATCGGTTGAATTTATTTTGGGGCTTTTTTCCGAAGGATGGACAGAACAACAAATACTTGAAAATTATCCCACGTTGACAAAAGAAAGCCTTCGTGCTGTCTTTGCGTTTGCCACGGAATGTATGCGTGAAGAGTTGTTATACTCAATTCCAGCAGAGGCTGTTTGATGGATTTTTTGGCGAATGAGAATTTTCCAGTTTTCAACATTAAACTTTTGCAGGATGCTGGCCATAACGTTGCAAGCGTAATAGAAGAAACACCAGAGGATAAAGATCGTGACGTTTTAAAGCGTGCTCATGAAGAAAGGCGTATCGTCCTGACTTTTGACCGTGATTATGGAGAGTTGATATATCGGCACAAGTTATTTGTTCCATCTGGCATTGTGTATTTCCGCTTTAATCCATCCACACCAGAAGAACCTGCTGAAATTTTATTGAACATTCTCGATAAAGGCAAAGTGCGGATATTAGACAGGTTTACCGTAGTTGAGAGGGGCAGAATACGTCAACGAACATTATATAGGAAAAGGTGACGGGCTGAAACTTCCGATAACATGGCGGAAAAGACTGACGTCCAAATCTTTCAGGCTTCTTTTCCGCCTGCCGTTATCTGCTCATTGCGGGCAGTGTAATATTCTTATTTAAGCGGTCAGCAATGATTTTCAATAATTTATCAAAAATCAGAGCAGAAATCTCCATCTGTGAGGGCGGGGAGATACAACTATATTTTGATTAGCTCATAATCCCGTGTTCCTAAGCCGATCTCCTCACCGTAGTCGAGTTGGATGGTCCAGTCCACCTCTGGATAAATGGCATGAAATTTATCCTCTCCAGGTTTCCAATTCTTAGAGAGTTTGGAGGATCGGTTTCCTGTCTCACCCTTGATCAAGTCCACGGAGGCCTGATCGATGGCAACGGGATTCTCAGATGAGAGGATTCCAATATCGTTGACGATCGGCGTATCGGAATAGCCATAACAGTCGCAGGCAGGCGAGATCTGTGTGAGAAAGTTGAGGTAGAGGACCTTCCCTTTTTTCCTCTGAACCGCTCCATAAGCATATTCCACCATTTTCTTTTGGAAGAGGGGGGTCGCTTCCTCCCATTGGATTTGGATTGCACCTGAACGGCAGGGGAGGATGCATTCGCCACAACCGATGCATTTTTCAGGATCGATGAAAGCGATAGTCGATTTCCCTCTCTCGGCTCCCTCAGGCGAGATCATTGAAATCGCTCCCGAAGGGCACCAGCTGAGGCAGAGTTCACATCCTTTGCAATCCTTTCCCTTGACTTTAGGGGAAATATTGGAATGCTGACTTAATTTTCCTTCACGGGTAGAACATCCCATCCCTAGATTCTTCAACGCTCCTCCAAATCCAGAAAGTTCATGACCTGTGAAATGGGTGACGCAGATCAGAGTGTCTGCCATATAGATCTCATGGGCAATGGAGACAGTTTTAAAGATGGGTTTATCAATTCTTACCCTCATGGCGCTATTTCCCCTCAAGCCATCGGCGATGACGAGAGGGGCACCGACCACTGACTCAATGAATCCGTTCTCATAAGCGGTGGCCAAATGGGAGATAGCCTCTGACCGGGTTCCAGTGTAGAGGGTATTTGTGTCGGTTAGGAAGGGTTTCCCTTTGTATCCCTTAACGCGATCCACGATCTTTCGCAGAAAGATTGGCCGGACGAAGGCCGTATTCCCTTTCTCACCGAAATGGAGTTTGATGGCAACAAAATCCTTCTCCTTGATCTTCCTTTTCAGATCGACGCGATCCAAAAGAACATCCAATTTGTCAAAGAGGGTCTTTTCAGAGCCGACCTTCAGATTGGCAAAAAAGACGTTGCTTTTCATCTCTGTTCCTCCATCCAAATAATTCTATTTGAATGGTTGCGGGGTGTCAAATCCTCCCATAAAATTTCCGAGGAGTTGACTCATACGAAGGAGCCAAGCCCCAGTCTCCGGGCTGGGAAGTCGAAGGGTTGACTTTTGTACTAGAAAAAAGTAATTTAAGATATGACTTTGTATTGATTTTGTCGTTCATGAGAGAAAGGAGACGAGATGAGACGATTTGAACCGAGTTACATTCGAAATATAGGAACCTTCGGCCACGGAGGCGAAGGAAAAACCTCTTTAGCGGAGGCGATCCTCTTTGATACGGGAGAGAATAATCGGCTTGGCCGCGTCGACGATGGGTCTTCTGTCATGGATTTTGAACCGGAGGAGGTAAACCGAAAGATCAGCATCAGCGCTTCCCTCTCTCACTTCGAATGGGATAAACACAAGTTTCATATCATCGATACGCCTGGATATGCAAACTTCATCGCCGAGGCAAAGGCTTCGATGAGGGTTGTAGATGGAACCATCATCGTCATCGGAGGAAATTCTGGAGTTAAGGTTCAAACGGAGACCGTATGGGGATATGCGAATGAGTTTGGAGTCCCACGGATCCTCTATGTCAGTAAGATGGATATGGAGCGCGCCGATTTCCTCAAAATCGTTGAGGAGGTGAAAAGAATTTTTCCCTCCCAACCTTCGATTCCTGTCCAACTTCCTATTGGAGGCGAAGGAAATTTTAGGGGAGTGGTGGATTTAATTCAGAGGAAGGCCTATTTCTATAGAGAGGATGGGAGTGGGCAGTTCGAACTCAAAGAGGTTCCATCCGATATGAAAGAGGAGGTGGATCGCCTTCGTGAGAAGCTGATCGAGGCCGTGGTGGAGATGGATGATCAGTTGATGGAAAAATATTTGGAGTCCGGGGAGATCTCTACTGAGGAGATCGTTCAATGTCTTCGGAGGGGGACGATAGAGAGGAGATTGGTTCCCGCCCTCTGTGGTTCTTCCATTCGAAATATTGGTATCCAACCCCTTTTAGACCTGATGATCTCCTGTTTTCCATCACCCATAGAGAGAGGGCCGATTCAAGGGAAGAATATGAAGACAGGAGAACCGGAAATCAGGGAACCCAAAGAAGATGGACCGTTGTCTGCTTTTGTGTTCAAAACGATTGCAGACCCCTTTGCAGGAAAACTGAACCTTTTCAGGGTCTATTCCGGGAGTATCCATGCCGATTCTGTTGTCTATAATTCCAGAAAGGATGTGAAAGAGAGGATTGGCCAGATTTTCCTATTGGAGGGTAAGAAGCAGAAACCAGTGGGATTCGCAAGCGTCGGTGATATCGTTGCGGTTGCCAAGCTAAAAGAGACGACCACAGGTGACACATTCTCCGAAGAGAAAAAGCCTATCGTTTTCGAAGAGACCAAGCTTCCTCTCCCAGTGATCTCCTATGCACTGACACCCAAAACCAAAGGGGATGAGGATAAGATCACCTCGTCACTGGCGCGAATCCATGAGGAAGATCCGACCATGATGGTCGGTAGAGACGAGCAGACCGGCGAGATCCTCCTCTCGGGAGTGGGGCAGACCCATGTGGAGGTGATTGTTGAGAAATTGAAGAGAAAATTCGGAGTGGAGGTAAACCTCAGCGTTCCAAAGGTTCCTTATAAGGAGACGATCCGTGGGTCAAAGACCGGCGTGATCTATCGACATAAGAAGCAGACCGGTGGCCGAGGGCAGTTTGCTGAAGTCCATTTTGATATTTCTCCTCTCCCCCGAGGGGAAGGATTTGAATTTGAAAATGCCCTCAGCGGTATGAACGTTCCGAGGAATTTTGTTCCCGCGGTTGAGAAGGGGATCGCTGAGGCAATGCAGAGAGGTGTGTTAGCCGGTTATCCAGTGGTGGATGTGAAGGTACGATTCTACGATGGAAAATCCCACGAGGTTGATTCCTCTGAAATGGCCTTCAAGATTGCCGCCATTATGGCCTTTAAGAAAGGGGTGCAGGAAGCCCATCCGGTGTTGCTCGAACCGATCATGAAAGCCGAGGTGACAGCGCCGGATGAGAACATCGGGGATGTGATCGGTGATCTTAACAGCCGGCGGGGGAGGGTATTGAGTGTCGAGGCCAAGGGGAATTACCAGATGATCCAGGCCAATGTCCCCATGTCAGAAATGCTGAAATATGCTCCGGACCTCAATTCGAAAACAGGGGGAAGGGGATCGTTTACCATGGAGTTTTCCCACTACGAAGAGGTCCCTGCCCAATTGTGTGAGAAGATTATCGCTCAGGTGAAGAGGGAGAAAGAAAAGGAAAGTTAGAAGTTCGGAGTTTTGAGTCTATACTTCACGAATTCCAACAGAATATAACGGACACGAGACACGGAAACGAAAGAATGAGGGCTGTGATCCAAAGGGTAAAGTCGGCTTCGGTCTATGTGGATGGTCAATTGTCGGGAAAGATCGGAAAAGGCCTTCTGGTCCTTGTGGGTGTGGCTAAAGGGGATGACGAGAAAGATGTTTCATTTATGGCCTCGAAACTCCCCGATCTCAGAATCTTCGAGGATACTTCCGGAAAGTTCAATCTTTCCTTGGGAGAGACGGGTGGTGAGATATTGATCGTCTCCCAGTTCACCCTCTATGGCGATTGCAGCAAGGGAAGAAGGCCCTCTTTTACAGAGGCGGAAGAGCCAACCGCCGCTAAGAATCTCTATGAGCGGCTGATATCCAAATTGAAAGAGCAAGGCATTCCTGTTCAGACAGGAGAATTTCAAGCCAAAATGGAGGTTCATCTCATCAATGACGGGCCTGTGACCCTCCTCTTAGATAGTAAGAGATGATAAAGTTTGGCATTTGAAATTATTAAAAAGATCGAAGAGTTATGAAGAGATGTGTTGGTTTTGTTCTTTTCATTAGCTTTTCTTTCCTTATGGGTTCCCTTTCGATGGCCCAGATTTCAAAGGGGGGAAAGGAGATGAGGATGGAAGAGATCAGGGAGCCTGCTGTAGCAGGGATGTTTTATCCCGATAGACCGGACATTCTTTCCCGGGATGTAAAGCGATACATAGAGAACGCAAAGAAGGAGAAGGTTGAAGGTGAGATCATTGCCCTGGTCTCCCCTCATGCTGGATATATGTATTCCGGCCAAGTGGCTGCCTACGCCTATAAGTTGGTCGAGGGAAAGACCTTCAACACCGTGATCGTAGTTGCACCGAGCCACCGGGCTCTTTTCAAAGGTGTCTCCATTTATGACCGAGGAGGATACCGAACCCCTTTGGGTGTGGTTCCTACGGATGTCGAACTTGCCAGGAAGATCATGGAGAAACGAAAAGAGATCCAGTTCCTTCCTGAGGCTCATAGCCAGGAACATTCGTTAGAGGTTCAGATTCCATTCCTCCAGATAGCCTTAAAAACATTCAAACTCGTTCCCATTGTGATGGAGCCATACTGGAGCTGGGAGACCTGCCAGTACCTTGCCTCGGCGATTGCTGAAACGGTGAGAGGGAAGAACGTTCTCTTGGTTGCCAGTTCAGATCTCTCCCATTTTCACTCCTATGAAAGAGCGGTTGAATTGGATAAGATCGTTTTGAATCACATTGATCGATTTGACCCCGAGGGACTGAACCGAGACTTGAAAGGTAATCGTTGCGAAGCCTGCGGAGGAGGCCCCATCATTTCCATTATGCTCGCAGCCAGGGCTTTGGGAGCCAATAAAGGAAAGGTGCTCAAATACCTCAACTCGGGAGATGTCACCGGTGACCGGAGCCGTGTGGTCGGGTATGCGGCCGGTGTCTTTTATAAAACGGTTGGAGGAACTGAAAAGATGAAAGAGGGGAAAAAGGTCGGTGTCGATTTAGGCCTGAGCGAGCAAGAGAAGAAGGCTCTCCATCACATTGCAAAGACAGTGATCGAAAACATGGCAAAAGGGAAGCCCGTTCCGGAATTCAAAGTTGACGCTCCCATCCTTAAGGAGAGCCGGGGTGCCTTTGTGACGATTCATAAAAGGGGTCAGCTGAGAGGGTGCATCGGGTACATTGAAGGCCGAGGCCCCCTCCATAAGACCGTCGAAGAGATGGCGGAAGCGGCTGCGTTCCGTGACCCCCGCTTCCCGCCTGTGAGCGAAAATGAGCTTAAAGATTTGGACATCGAGATTTCCGTTTTGACCCCTTTAAGGAAGATCACCGATGTCAATGAGATCGAGGTTGGGAAGCATGGAATCTATATTAAGAAGGGGTGGTACTCAGGTCTTCTTCTACCCCAGGTTGCAACAGAATACGGATGGGATCGCAAAACTTTTTTGGAGCATACGTGTCAGAAGGCTGGCCTTCCTCCCCAAGCGTGGAAGGATAGAAACACAGAAATCTATATCTTCTCTGCGGACATCTTTTAGTGGGTGTTAGGAACTTTTGAAAAGTGGACAGTTTAAACTTCAAAAGTGGACACCCTTGAGTTCGGAATTTTTGGCTTTTTGTATATCGATCAATTTCCCCTCACACCAGAATCGGATTTCAGAGACTTCATCATTGAGGGGGTAGATCCGCAGATTAACCTGTTTATGGGGATCGGCGTGGACCTTGAATTGTAGAGGGCTTATGGAGATATGTCGATAAGGGTCTACAATTCGATCCATCCTGAGACAAAAGATATCCTTTGCTGATTTATAAGGAGGGGGGATCTTAAATTCTCGAAAGAGAGACCGCTTCTCCTTTAGAGCTCTTTGAAAACGAAAATAAGGAATCTCCTGGGTGGTTGAGTGAACCTGTCGGTAGTTATACCGATGGATTTCCTGCCGGAGGATTTGCTGGGCGGGTCTGATGTCGGTGACATCTTCTCTGACACAGGTTCGGATCAGCCGGTCTTGGAGCCAGCCATAAGGTCGTTCCATTTTCCCTTTGGCTTGTGGAGACAGGGCATAGGTGACTTTAACGTTGCAGTTCTCCAGGACCTGCTTCCACTGAGGCGTGGCCTCATCGGTCAGGAGGTAGTGCTTTCTCCAGAGGGAGTCCCTTTCTTGGACGAATCGAAAGATGGAATGGGAGTCGACATAGTAACAGTAAGGGAGTCCATATTGAAGGATGACGGTCTGTAAGGCCAGGATATGAGCCCAAGTGGTTTCCTTTTTGACCAGAGCAGCATAAAGGATCAAGCGGCTATAATCATCCAGGGAGGTGATGAGATACCATTTCTCTTGGGCGGCTGGTGCCCAGAGATGATAGGAGGTGTCATGCTGGATCAACTCCCCCACGTAACGGGTTAAGACTTCCCGGTCATGGAGGGTTCTTTTGGGTTTCTTGAGATAGAAGCCATGCTTTTTGGCTCGGCGAATAATGGTGGTCAAGGAGACTTTCTGACGATATTTCTTCCTCAAGCGGTCTTTGATAAAGCTGTAGTTGTAGGACTTCAAGGGGATCTCTTTGTTCTCGATGATTCCCTTTTCGATGGATAATTCTTTGACAATATTGTGTTCAATGTCTTTGGAGATTCGGGGAGGGGTATTTCGCTCATAGTGGATCGTGAAGAGTTGAGGATCTTCTCTGTATTGGCTCATAAGCATGAAAAACCTGCTTTTCCCAATCCCAAGGATCTCTTGAATATATTTTCTTTCGACTTCTTTCTTTGAATAACGTTCGAGAAGCTCTTTGACTTCATCGGAAGTAAATCTTTTGTGTATCTGGGACATAATCTAAGACCTCCTTTTTGGGTTTTAGACTACATCCCTCGAAAGAAGCTTTGTGGAAATGCCGTCATTGTGGAAAGCATGGAAAAGTCTTACGACTTTACCACACTTCCCACAATGACTTGGATTCCGCTTTGCGGAACCCACATTCCCACAAAGCCGGCGACGGATTTTTCAAATATGAGCATAAAACCACTAAAAACCAGGTGTCCACTTTTCAAGTTTAAATCCATTAAAAAGTGTCCACTTTTGAAGTTTAAATGACAGACATCTTTTAGTGGGTTGACAAAGGACCGATTCTGACATAAAATAAAAAAAGACTGATAGGCCGAATTAAACAGCGGGGGACCCAATTTACTGGGGTGAATTCTGGCAAGGCCAGAAAGGATATCCCTTAATCCTAACCCGTCAGCTAACTCCGCAGGCGACTAAGGGAAGAGATGAAAGTCAGGGGATCTCGTCCTGGCTTTTTTTTTGAAAGGACATGGAGAAATAGCATTTCCGATTCGTTCCCGATGTCATATCAGAAAACGGACCTAAGGGCTTTAAAACCTGGTTGAGGTTTCTTTACAGTTTTTAAATTCCAGGAGACCAATCAATCGAGTTCTAATAATGGAGAGGTAATTGAAATGCTTGACTTCATCTTAATCGTGGTGGTTTTGGTCTTTTTTGGAGTGTCATTCTGGTATGTCCGTGCCTGCGATCGACTCTAATAAGGGGGTCTGAACAATGAATTGGGAATACTTTATAAGCGCGATCATTGGTTTTGGGCTGCTTGTCTATCTCACCTATGCGCTTCTCAAACCTGAGAAGTTTTGAGGCAGTCCCTAAAGGAGAAAATGAGATGACACTAAACGGATTTTTGCAACTCGGAATATACTTTCTGGTTTTGCTCGCCATAACCAAGCCACTTGGGGTCTACATGACCAAGATATTTTCCGGAGAGAGGACGTTCCTGGGCAAAGTGTTCGGCCCTCTGGAACGATTGATTTATCGAATATGTCACATCGATGAGCACGAGGAGCAGCACTGGACAACTTATACTGCGGCCATGCTGATGTTCAACCTGATAGGCTTGCTTGTTCTCTATGGGCTTCAGAGACTTCAATACTACCTTCCACTCAATCCACAGGGGTTCTCTGGCGTAGCGCCGGATCTGGCGTTTAATACAGCCTCCAGTTTTACAACCAATACCAATTGGCAGGCCTACTCGGGTGAGTCCACCGTGAGCTACCTGGTGCAGATGGCGGGACTGGCATTTCACAATTTCGTATCCGCGGCCACTGGCATCGCACTTGCCATTGCTTTCATTCGAGGCATTGCACGGCGTGAAGCAAAAGCACTTGGTAATTTCTGGGTTGATCTTACCCGCACAACCCTCTATGTGCTGCTTCCACTTTGTATCATCGGAGCTCTTCTCCTAGTTTCCCAGGGAGTGGTCCAAAACTTGAGCCCCTATACAAAAGCCACACTCGTTGAACCGCAGCAGGTTGAAAAGACGGATGACCGTGGCAATAAAACTGTTGAAACCGTGACTGTTCAGACCATCGCTCAAGGTCCTGTGGCATCGCAAGAGATCATCAAGGAATTAGGCACAAATGGTGGAGGTTTTTTTAATGCCAACTCAGCCCATCCCTTTGAGAACCCGACCCCGTTTTCGAATTTTTTGGAGATACTTGCCATCTTTGCCATCTCAGCGGGGCTCACTTATACGCTCGGCCGGATGACGGGCAATCAAAAGCATGGCTGGGCAGTCTTTTCTGCAATGGCCATACTTTTTCTGGCGGGTTTCTTCACGGCTTATTACTTCGAGGCTAGGGGTAATCCGATCTTTGAAAAACACGGAGTGACGCAAGCGGTAAGTGAAGTCGGTGGTTCAGAACAAGCTGGCGGCAACATGGAAGGCAAAGAGGTGCGCTTCGGCACCGTGAACTCCGCGCTTTTTGCAACCATCACCACGGGTGCCTCATGCGGTGCGGTCAACTCCATGCACGATTCGTTCACCCCGCTGGGCGGGATGGTGCCTCTCGTGAATATGATGCTTGGCGAGATTATTTTTGGCGGTGTTGGCGCAGGGATGTATGGGATGCTGGTGATGATCGTGCTGACGGTTTTCATCGCCGGGTTGATGGTTGGAAGGACTCCGGAGTACTTGGGCAAAAAAATCGAAGCGAAGGATGTGAAGATGGCTATGCTTTATGTGCTTGTTTTTGGTTTTTCGATTTTAATTTTTTCTGCCTGGTCAAGCGTTGCAGCCTACGGTGCGTCGAAGGTCAATAACGCCGGACCCCACGGACTCTCTGAGATCGTTTATGCCTTCACCTCGGGCACAGGAAACAACGGGTCAGCCTTTGCAGGACTCAATGCCAATACCCTCTGGTATAACACCACGATAGGACTTGCCATGCTGATTGGAAGATTTCTGATGATCATTCCGATGATGGCCATTGCTGGGAATCTTGCAATGAAAAAGATCGTCCCTCCATCAGCGGGGACATTTCCTGTTCATAGCCCTCTTTTCGTGGTGTTGTTGATAGGTGTCATACTGATTGTTGGCGCATTGACTTTCTTTCCGATGCTTTCCCTTGGCCCGGTCGCGGAGCATTTCCTGATGGAATCGGGGGTGGTGTTTTGAAGGGGAAGATATCTTAGAAGTTTTAGAGATGGTGTACTGTCCCAGTGATGATTTGCACGTGTTGTCATTCCGGACTTGATCCGGAATCCAGTCTTTTTAATCTGGATTTCCGCTTTCGCGGGAATGACGTTCTTAGATTATTCTGGAAGTGCTAAAGTGGTATGGGGACAACAGACTGAGATACGAGGCCTTCATGGCAAGAAAAACAAAAAAGAGACCTCTTTTTGATCCGCCAATAGTGAAGCGAGCCATTAAGGATGCGGTTAGAAAGTTAGCCCCGCGGCAGGTTATGCGTAATCCAGTAATGTTTGTCGTTGAGATTGGTAGCATCCTTACGACGCTGCTTATTATTCGGGACATTGCTATTGGCAGTACCGGCCACTTACTTTTCACGATACAGGTAACGCTCTGGCTCTGGTTTACAGTGCTTTTTGCCAATTTTGCTGAGGCCATGGCCGAAGGTCGGGGGAAAGCCCAGGCTGATACGCTTCGCAAAGCAAAGACCGAAACCATGGCCAATCTCATCATTGGAGATATCGGAAAGGGCATAGAACGGGTTAAGACCGAACGGGTCCCTGGGACGAAGCTACGAAAAGGCGATGTCGTACTGGTTCGTGCCGGAGAGATCATACCCGGCGATGGAGAGGTGATAGAAGGTGTTGCATCAGTAGATGAATCAGCCATCACCGGCGAAAGTGCGCCTGTGATTCGCGAAGCAGGAGGAGACCGCTCGGCGGTCACAGGCGGAACTACGGTGATTTCAGATTGGATCAAGGTGCGCATCAGATCGAATCCCGGGGATACCTTCCTGGATCGCATGATCGCGCTGGTCGAAGGCGCAGAACGGCAAAAGACGCCAAACGAGATCGCGCTGAATATATTGCTGGCCGGTCTGACGATCATCTTTCTCCTGGCAGTCTCAACCTTACTGCCGTATGCCATTTACAGTGTTCAAGCTTCAGATGCAACAGGCAGCTTCGTTCGGACTGCGCCACCTTCGATTACAGTGCTGGTGGCATTGCTCGTTTGTTTGATTCCGACCACGATCGGGGGCTTGCTTTCGGCAATCGGCATCGCAGGGATGGATCGACTGATTCAGCACAATGTGCTTGCCATGTCAGGCCGTGCGGTTGAGGCAGCCGGCGATGTAAACACTCTGCTTTTAGATAAGACGGGTACGATTACTCTTGGTAATAGGCAGGCCACTGAATTCATTCCGCTTCCCGGAGTGACAGAGGAGGAGATGGCTGACGCCACACAACTGTCGAGTTTGTCGGACGAAACTCCGGAAGGCCGCTCGATCGTGGTTCTGGCAAAGACAAAATATGGGTTGCGGGGACGAGACCTCTCATCCCAAGAAGCGAAATTTATCCCCTTCACTGCCCACACTCGGATGTCAGGGGTTGACATGGGTGGACGTTCAATCAGGAAAGGTGCCCCAGATGCGATTATCTCCTTTGTCATTTCTCAAGGAGGAATCGAACCGCCCGAACTAAGAGGAATTGTTGGGGCTATTTCGAAATCCGGTGGCACGCCTCTGGTTGTTGCTAACGGTAATCACGTGCTTGGCGTCATCCACCTGAAAGACATTGTCAAGGGAGGGATGCGGGAACGGTTTATGCAGTTGAGGAAAATGGGCATAAAAACCGTTATGATTACAGGAGATAATCCTTTGACCGCAGCAGCCATTGCCAGTGAAGCAGGGGTTGATGATTTTCTTGCGGAGGCGAAACCAAAAGACAAAATGGATCTTATTCGCCGCGAACAGGCTCAAGGAAAGCTTGTGGCGATGACCGGCGATGGCACCAATGATGCTCCGGCTCTCGCTCAGGCCGATGTTGGCGTAGCCATGAACACGGGAACGATGGCAGCTAAAGAGGCGGGTAATATGGTCGATCTTGATTCGAACCCGACAAAGCTGATTGAGATCGTTGAGATTGGCAAGCAACTGCTGATGACACGAGGTGCCCTCACGACCTTCAGCATTGCCAACGATGTGGCAAAATATTTTGCCATCATTCCCGCAATGTTCTCGACATTGTATATGGCGATGGGTGCGAAAAGTGGATCTCTTTCCGCCCTTAATATCATGCAGTTGGCTACGCCGGAGTCAGCCATTCTGTCAGCGGTGATCTTCAACGCGCTCATCATCGTTGCGTTGATTCCATTGGCATTACGCGGCATCAAATATCGCCCTTTGGGGGCGGCCGTCATACTCAGGCGTAACCTTCTTATTTATGCGTTTGGTGGTATTATCATCCCCTTTATAGGGATTAAGCTGATCGATATCCTCATAAGCCTGTTCGGTCTGGTGTGACGGAGAAACCACATTTGACGAAGTTGTAAAGAGTCGAAAAGGGCTTATGATCGTCATTCCGGCGAGGGCCGGAATCCAGTAATCTCAGATAATTATGAAAACACTGGACACCGGTTTTCACCGGTGAGACGACTTTTCATGGGACCATCACCTTTGAAAATTGTTTTGTTCGGAGAGAGAGGGAATCGACATGAACCTGCTAAAACATATTTATCCGGCGATCGCATTAACCATCGTACTTACAGTGCTCGTGGGAATCGTTTACCCGTTCGTCGTGACCGGGTTATCAGAGTTACTTTTTAAGGAAAAAGCACGAGGGAGTCTTATTGAGAGAGAAGGGGAAGTGATCGGATCCCGTTTGATCGGGCAGCCTTTCAAAGGCTCAGGCTATTTCCACTCGCGTCCCTCTGCAGCTGGGTCCGGCTACGATGCGGCCGCTTCGGGGGGCACGAATCTTGGGCCGACAAGTAAGCAGCTTCTTGAGGGGCAGGTGAGAGAACGTTCAAAACAGTTGCGCACTGAAAATCCGAATGCAGAGATCCCTGTCGACTTAATCACCTCTTCCGGATCGGGGCTTGACCCGCACATCAGCCCTGCAGCAGCCGAGTTTCAGATTCCACGAGTTGCCCGTGAACGCCGAATGAGCGAGGACGAAGTGAGACGACTTGTGCGCAAATATACCGAGGGACGACAATTTGGGCTCTTAGGTGAGCCACGCGTAAGCGTTCTTGAATTAAACCTGGCACTGGATGAGGCGGGGAGAAAAAGCAAGTAAGGAGCCATGTCCACAGAGTGGAGTGTTAAATGCTAAGTTGTTAGAACCAAAATCTAGATCCCGAAATCGATAGATCCTGAACTTGCTTCAGGACCTGGTGCGGGATGACACCAAAAAAAGATCAGATCCTAGTTGTGATGCTGAACTGGTTTCAGCATCAATAAAGATGGCGGTCGTAAAATATGGGAACAGAAAATAGTCTTAAAGATCATCCAAGGCCAGACCCGGATGCCCTCTTAAAGGAAGTGGAGCGCGAGGAGACCAAGAGGGGAAGATTGAAGATATTTTTGGGCTATGCGCCGGGTGTTGGAAAAACTTATACCATGCTCAACGAAGCTCATGTACTGAAGAAGCGCGGGGGGGACATAGTAGTGGGCATTGTGGAGACTCATGGTCGGATCGAGACGGAGACATTACTTAAGGATTTGGAGACAGTACCCAGGCGACGCGTGGAATATCAGGGCATTCTCCTTGAAGAGATGGATCTCGATACAGTTCTCAAACGACGGCCTGCCGTTGTTTTGGTAGATGAAGTTGCCCACACCAATGCTCCGGGCAGCCGGCATCCAAAAAGATACCAGGATGTCGAAGAATTGCTTGATGGTGGCATTGATGTTTACACTACCTTAAATGTTCAGCATTTTGAGAGTCTGAACGATGTCGTTGAAAGAATCACGAGAATTCGCATGCAGGAGACATTGCCCGATACCTTTCTGGATCGAGCAGACGAAGTTCAGGTCGTTGACATCCCGCTCGAAGAGCTTTTTGAGAGACTGAAAGAAGGGAAGGTCTATATTCCTCCACAGGCCAAACGGGCTATGGAAAACTTTTTCCAACGTGGCAATCTGGTTGCCCTGCGCGAACTCATGTTGACCCATGTGGCACGCAAGATCGATACTGAACTTTTGAACTATATGAGGGCGAAGGCCATTTCTGGTCCTTGGCCCGCAGGCGAAAGATTGATGGTATGTATTGCTCCAAGTCCGTATGCAAAACAGCTTCTCCGCAAGGGTTATCAAATTGCACAAGAGACTCATGCTGAATGGTATGCAGTGCATGTTTCAACACCCTCCTTGAAAGAAATGTCGGATAAAGATAAGGCTTACATCACTGAGGCATTGAATCTTGCAGACGAACTGGGAGCGAAAATTGCAACCCTTTCTGGAACAGATGTAGCTCATGAAATCCTTCGTTTTGCCCGGGAGTATAACATTAACCATATCGTGATCGGCAAGCCCCTCCACTCCATGTTGTTGGGATTCTGGAAAGGCTCTCCGGCATCGCGACTGCTGCACACGCCGAGCGAATTTGAGCTACATCTCATCACCCCAACGGTTGAAAAAAAAGAGATAGAAGCAAAACCAACTACTGCACGGTTTGCATTAAACCCCAAGGACTACTTGCTCACTATTCTTATGGTCGCGGTTGTTACCCTATTGAACTTATTACTTGAAAGATTCGTTAATCCTATGTCCCTTGTTTATATCTATCTGATTGCAACGATTGCCAGTGCCCTTCTTTTCGGTACCGGGCCCTCGCTCTTCTCCTCGATCTTAAGCCTGTTTACTTTCGATTTTTTCTTCACCGAGCCAAGATATAGCTTCAGCATGCATCATCCCCATGACATCATCAATGTCGTCGTCTTTTTCCTTACCTCGATCATCATCGGGCAACTTGTTAAAACAACAAGACGGCAAAATCTTCTTTTGCAACTGCGCATCAGGCGGATTACCCTGATTGAAGAGATGAGCAAAGAGTTCTTAATGCTTCCTCCAGTTGAGCAATTTGTCGGGGGCCTTGTCCAGAACTCAGAGGGATGGGAGAATGCTTTAACTTTATTTCGGACTACTGTTCTTGATCACATCAGTCACATTGCGATCAAATATCTCTCAAAGATTATTGATACTTCGTCTTTTGTCCTTTTCAGCGGGAAAGATGGGAGACTCCAGGTCTGGGCACGAAGCAAACCTGACATTGACCTCACTCCAAATGAAATGGCTGTTGCGGAGTGGACCTATTCACACGGTGAACCTGCTGGTGCTGGCACGCAAACACTGCCAAGTATTAAGTTTTTTTTCATACCAATAAAATCGCTTGAAGAGACCATCGGTGTGATAGGCATTCAGTACGACTTCAAGAGCCTTCTGCTCGATCAACGCCGTCTTTTGGGCGCAATCTCTAGTCTTTCTGCCCTCGCTGCAGCGAGATGGGTAAAACTATGGTCCGTGAAATGATATAAATTCGTTGTAAGATCCCGACCGAAGGATTCCGGTATTTTTGACGGAGGAAGAGTAGATGTTTGCAGGGAAAACAATCTGGGAAATACTTCAGACCGGTGGGTTCACGATGTATATTCTATTATTCTGCTCTTTTTTATCTGTGGCCATCCTTTTAGAAAGGATCATTTATTACAGAAAACGATCTAAAACGAAAAGAGCGGAATTTATGACAAGAATAAAAGGAGCCTTAAAAAGTAGTGGTATTGAAAGGGCGATGGAAATCTGCAAAGAGACCGATGCTCCTTTTTCCGATGTTGTTTGTTCTGGTCTTGAACTCTATGGTCATTCTGAAAAAGAAATATCCAATGCGATGGAGCGAGAGATTACCATCGAAACCGCCAAATTGGGACGCTATACAGGCATTGTGGGGACCATTGGAAACACAGCTGTTTATATCGGGCTATTTGGGACGGTTCTGGGGATCATCAGGGCATTTCATGATATCGCTGCAGCCGGAGCAGGCGGGATGAGTATTGTCATTGGAGGGGTCGCAGAAGCACTGGTCTGTACGGCAGCGGGGCTTTTTGTGGCTATCCCAGCGGTGGTCGCATTCAATTATTTCACCAAGAAGGTGGAATATTTTATAGATGACATGGAATTATGTGCCTCAGAATTAGTTGACCTGATATGCGGAAAATAATATGAAGAGGAGAATGAGAAAATCAAAATTAATGTCAGAAATTAACATCACTCCTTTTACCGATGTCGTCCTGGTTCTATTGATCATCTTCATGATAGCAACCCCCTTCATTTATCAATCCAGCATGAAAGTGCAACTGCCAAAGGCATCAAAATCGGAGGAGACATCCAGAGACATTATTATCAATATCAATGCTCAGGGCGATGTTTTTCTGGAGGATGCGAAAGTTGATTTAAGTACATTAAAGTATAAACTTATGGCGATGGTGAGGAGTAAACCCGATGCCTCTGTGATTATCAACGGGGATAAAAATGTCAGATATGATTCCGTGATACAGGTGATGGATGTCTTAACACAATCGGGTGTGAAGAATCCTGGTTTGGGAATAGAATTGAAGAAATGAAAAGACTACGAGATAGGATGGAACAGCCCCGTCATTTGAAAGATTCGGTTCCGTCTGATACAGGAGGGTTCCTTAAGGCAGGGATTTTTTCACTCCTTTTTCATATTACTCTTATCATCTTCTTAGCCCTCAACCTGAAACCCGCAGTCACAAAGACACAATCTATCTACCATGTCACCCTCCGACCCTTTTCTCCTCCTGGGGGAATTCAATCAGCCAAGCCTGGGGGTGCTCCTGGAGGAGTGTCCGCTTATCAGCCAATTGAACAAATGAAACTGGATGAAAGTTCCAAGGGAAGTAAAGTCGGAGAAAAGTCAAAATTGGACAGGAAGGTGGAGAAACTTGAAAAGGAAAAGACCTTCCAATCTGCTAAAAATCAAAAATTGTATGAGCGGTGGAGGAGAGCTGAAATTGAGGCGGGCATAAAAAGCCGTTCTGAAAAGGGAGAAAGACCGAAAAAGGAAAGAGATTCGGATACATCTCTGAAAGAGGCTATCGAAGATATTCATAAACAGGTAGCCCTCGATAAAATTCAAAAAAGAGTGGAGAGACGAACGACGGAGGAAAGATCAGCGGGAAGGCAAACAACGGAGAAGCAGATGCCGTTCGATTCTTCGCAGAGTCAAACTAGCTCCTCTTCCAGGGCAGGATCAGGTTCGGGCCTTGGGACAGGAATAGGATCAGGATCTGGATCAGGAATCGGACCGGGGGCTGGTGGTTATCCAATCGGGGGCGTGCCCTGGGGTTCACCTCAGGGTTCTTCTGCTTGGAGCTCCAAATTGGATGACTATTACAATATGATATGGGCGAAAATCAAAGAGAAATGGAGCTTTCCTGAAAACCTTCCCAAGGGAAAAATTGATCTCGAAACAACCATTGTCGTCATCATAGACAGGGAGGGAAAGGTTCAAAAATCATGGTTTGAGAAAAGGTCTGGTAATGGCCTTTATGACCAGATGGCGATGCGAGCAATTAAGAAAGCAGAGCCTTTTCCACCCATCCCTAAAGAATTTAGCGACAACACATTTGAGATCGGAATCCGTTTCCATCCGGATTGAAAAATAATATAAGTCTTCGGAGAGGCTCCAGGGTTGATCCTTATCGCCGTGCCCTGTCTCTTCCCTCCCTTTGATTAGCAAGGGAGGGACTATGTTGCCAAAGGGAAGGGAGATTGCTATGGTCTGGACACTTCGTAAAAAGATTTTTGTCGGGTACGGTATTACCCTTTTCTTAATGGTGTTGGTCCTGATCTGGGCTTTTATTAATCTGTGGGACTTGGGCCAAGCCAGTGACGCCATTTTGAAGGAAAATTATAAAAGCATCCTTGCAGCAGAGAATATGGTCTATGCCATCGAGCGCCAAGATAGCGCCATCTTACTTGTCTTTGCCGGGTATGAGGATCAGGGATGGAAGCAGTTCCATGAGAATGAGAGCGAATTCTTTCAGTGGTTAGCACGAGCAAAAGATAACATCACCCTTGAAGGCGAAGAGACGATTGTAAAAAACATTGAAACAGGGTACTCCTCCTATCTTCAGCATGTTGTTAACCTCAAATCCATTTCTATCGGCAGTCCAAGGAAGACAGGTAAATATTACCACGAGGCCATTCTCCCTTCTTTTCTATCAGTCCGTGATACATGCATTCGACTGAGAGAGATCAACCAACAGAACATGTTCAAGGTGAGTGACCGGGCACGCTATATTGCAAAGAGGGCCATCTGGTCCATGGTTGTCATCGGGAGCGCAGCCGTGGCGATAGGGATAGGATTCAGTCTCCTCCTGTCAAATCTCCTCACGAAACCGGTTCGCCAGATAGTGGATGCTACCCAGAAGATTGCAGAGGGGAATTATGACAT
>Ga0315312_1000279_pt1 | contig 72728 bp, 78 predicted proteins | sample TDP7_MG_FD_203629 | JGI IMG/M metagenome (GOLD analysis project Ga0315312, IMG submission 203629) | Freshwater sediment microbial communities from Lake Towuti, South Sulawesi, Indonesia - TDP7 | ecosystem: Environmental > Aquatic > Freshwater > Lake > Sediment | place: Indonesia: South Sulawesi... | reverse complement strand
CTTGTGGGCATAGTCAGCCTACGCGATTTGATCTCTATCGGAAAACTGCTTCTTTGACCAAGCTCATCTGGAGGTTGAGCCAACGGGAAGCCAAGAACCAGCTCACGCGTCACTAGATGAACTCCCCGAGTTTGTGATGATCCCGCTCGGTACAAGAGGGGTAGAACAGGTCAAGCTGAAGCAATGTCAATACTGCCTGAATGATGATCCATCTTCTCTGAAACTGCTGGAACGATCAGTTAGGAACGTTGGAGAGGGCGAGGACGCCGTCTCATATCTGCTCTTGTGTGAGAGATGCAATCGCAAGTTCACTCTTCGTTGTAGGAACATCTACTCTGCCGGTCAAGTGAAAAGCAGGGTTATCTCCTTTGTCTCCGTACTAGACGAGGAGGGAAGAGACCAAGGTTGGCTTGGAAACTTCTGATCTCGGACTTAATCTCGCCTAGGCTCTGGTTCTGGGCTTGCAGACTATCTCTCGCACCGTCATTTTGAACAGGTTGTTGGCGTGCACTGGATTCATAACGAACGCGGTATCAGCTCCTGATCCTGACCCTGCAATAGCGATGATGTCCCTGTCGACCGGTATCAGGCCAGCGTCAGCCGCCATTATGGCTATTTCAACACAGACCTTTGCACCCTCGCCGAAAAGCCTCAACGCGTCAGCAATCATTTCCACGGGCTGAACCGTGTTCCACTTCATCCTTATCGCCCGTTCCACTCCCGAGAGGCCATGGATACCTGTGAAGATCCTGCCACCCAAGGCTCTAATCTTCTCCTCATTGGGCTTCAAGAGTTGGGGCACGCCAGGCTCACGGAACCCAACATGGTGCGTAACAACCACAACATTGAAGCCTTTGAAAACCTCGCAAGCTCTTACTCCTGTGGCTCCCGTCGTTGAGGCAACAACAATATCCTTGATGTTCAACGCCCGTGCTCTTTCGAGCGCGGCTTTCATAGTCTCCTCCGTGTTCTCTTTGCCAGGCGAGTCAAAGTATAGTATTCTCTCAGTCTTCATGACTAATCCCTCGATCAATCTTGAACAAGGACAGGTAATATGACTAACGGTAATCTGCCGCTAAAAGGCGAGCCCATTGTAAGGCCTAAGAATGTTCCGTAGTTCTCATGCCATTGCTGCTTGCCACGAATGGACATGACCGAAGCTCCCTCTCAGAAGCTGCAGTCCAGTAGAGTTGGATTCCTACCCGGTGAATGGAACCGTTCATTTATTACGCAAGGACGATCATACCTTCGCATTTGGTGGATTGGAGTTTGTCAAGCAAGTCCCTGCCCAAGGCCCGCTTTTCTGCAAGATTGCCCAATGGAGACTTCTTGGGCTTGACAATCTGGCCTGGGAAGACCGATCCCACAGCCGAAGTGCTCACAGTTCAGGTTCGACATCCTTCAGGTACCGGCTGGGAGACATTGGGCAGACTGGCCGTCTACAGGACGGCAGATGGAAGGTACTCTCAATTGCCTGAACGTGCACCTGCCCAAGACAGAGAGTGAGCAAGCCGAGACCTCTTCGAGCAGACGTCGCCCAAGCGATGCAAGCGATTTATGTTCCAATAGGCTACTTCTACCCATGAAGAGAGTCGTTTTCTCAGAGAGATGTCTGGATTACTCGTACTTCGGGCATGTCGAAGATCCGGAAAGAGTAAGAAGGGCCTACGAGATTCTCAAGAGCAGAGGCTTCGAGTTTCTTGAGCCTGAGCACGCCTCTCAGGACGACCTACTCAGAGTTCACAGCAAGGCGTGGATTGAAAGAGTGAAGAGGGGAGGCTTCTTCGATGGAGACACTCCGGGTGGCAGCGATATTTACGAGTACGCAAGTCTCAGCGCTGGGGGAGCGATCGTTGCAGCAAGGGAGACAGCCTTTTCTTTGATGAGGCCTCCTGGCCACCATGCGGGAAGAAACGGAAGGGCCTTGGGCGCTCCCTCATTGGGTTTTTGCTATCTCAACAACATAGCAGTTGCTGTCAAGTATCTTGACAAGCCGACACTGATCTTGGATATTGATGGGCACCATGGTAATGGAACCGAGGAGATCTTCCAAGGAGACCCTAGCGTCAAAGTCATATCTCTACACAGAGTCGGCATCTATCCGGGCACAGGCCACGAATCAAGGGAAACTGTCTGAACTTTCCATTCTTCACGCCTCCGGGAGACGAGTTGTATCTCAGGACTCTGGACAAGGCGCTGAATCACGTCGATATGAAGGAAGTGGAGGTGGTTGCCGTCTCAGCGGGCTTCGACTGTCACAATGGAGATTTGGCTTCGTTGGGCTTGAGTTCGAATTGCTTCCGAGAGATCGGAAAGAAAGTTCAGGCTTTGGGAAGGCACACATTCGGCGTACTGGAAGGGGGATATGACGGTGAACATGTTGGGGAGGATCTAGACCGATTTCTAAATGAGCTACCCGGATAATGGCCCGTGGCGTCGCCCCATGCCTTGACAATTCATACCGTTATCTTTTGGCCTTTCGAATTATGAAAACTCTATTCATGGACGACCAAAATCCACCGTGTCTTCTGAGAACCTCGCTTACAGATCTGAAATCCTGTGAGCCAAGATATCGTCTAGGTCTCAGAGTCAACTGATCTGGCTGGCTTCGAATCTCAAGCGATTCCGCAAGCCCTCCGAGTTCGCTCCTCAAGATGTCTTCGATCGGAGGTGCCGGCACAGCCCCAGCAGCGGGTTTCGCTGCCAGATCGCTGATTCGGCCGCTTATTTCAGCAATCTGGGCCTTCAGCTTCGCGATCTCAACCTTCGTTTCGTCCACTGCTTGTGAGGCAGGGGCGCTTTCGGTCAACAGCTTCTTGATCTTCTCTTCGATGATCCTCTCAATCTCCTCTCTGGTCAAAACCTCAACCGGCACATGGCTCACCTACACTTGAATGATCATTCGAAGCAAATATCCTTTCCTCCAAGCATAGCAGAATCCAAAGGCATCGCTAGGACAATCGACAAGTCTGCAAGCCGAGTGCCCGAAGGAACTTGGCTACTAGAGATACCTTGCAAGTATCTGCGATTCTACTTAGACCACAGGTCTAGGGGTGGCTTCACATCAGGAGGCAAAGGTGACTTGTAGACCCTTCCTGCGAGCTTCCGTTCAAACTCGTCTTTGACTTCCTTCAGCAGTTCTGGTTTGGTCAACAGGTCAACAACGGACGCTGAGATGGTCTTTGCGGCGAAGATTAGTGACTTGTGTCCAATGCCCACGCCTGACTGAGCTGTGTTCTGCCAAGAGTGCCCTGGAGTTCCCAGCACAAACGTAGCTGTTGAGAACTCCATTGTCGGGGCCTTCCAGCTAACGTCCGACACATCTGTCGAGCCTGGGCTCACCTCTCCTTCATTCCAAGCGTCGGGAATACTCTGGTCCAGATCAACATCCATTAGCTTCTCCCATCCCGGCCTCTTAGATTTTCGCAGGGAGGCCCTCTTCATATCAGGCGTGATCGTTTTTGCTATCTCTTTCGCGAAGCGCTGCTCTTCTTCCGTGTATTTGGGTGCTCCTATCTCGCGCATGTTGCTGACGACGAGTTCGCTGAGGGCCCGATTGGGAAGCTCATTGTATACGCCTTTGATGAACTCCACTTTGTGTGTGGTTTCAGTCATCATTGTGGCGCCTCTGGCTATCTCGAGAACCTGATTGTAAATCAGGTCGACTTGGTCTCTTTCCGGGGCACGTATCAAGTACCATGACCGCGCATACGCCGGGACGACGTTCGGCTGGTCTCCGCCTGCCTCAACCACATAGTGAATTCGGGCCTCTTGGACCATGTGCTCCCTCAGGAAGTTTACGCCAACATTCATCAGTTCGACGGCGTCCATCGCACTTCGTCCCTGCTCCGGTGAACCAGCAGCGTGAGATGAGACCCCGTAGAAGTGGAACTTGACTGAGTTGTTGGCTAAGCTACTTGAAAGGCCAGCAGTGTTCATTGAACTAGGATGATGGCTTAGCACTGCTTCCACGTCGTCGAAGACGCCTTCTCTGACCATGAAGACTTTGCCACTTGCGCTTTCCTCTGCAGGGGTTCCAAAGAACTTGAGAGTTCCCCTGATTCCGTTTGCCTCCATGGCCATCTTGGCTCCTATTGCTCCGGCCATTCCTGAAGTTCCGTGGATGTTATGGCCGCAACCGTGGCCCGGGGCTCCTTCGGCCAGTGGTTCCTTCGTCGGAAGAGGTTTCTGCGACAACCCTGGAAGAGCATCATACTCTCCCATTACGCATACGACTGGTCTACCTGAACCGTAGGTCGCTACGAACGCAGTGGGCATGCCGGCCACACCCATCTCAACCTTGAACCCGGCCTTTCTGAGTTCCTCGGCGAGCAAGGATGAGGATTTGAACTCCTGTAGCCCCAGTTCAGCGAACTCCCATATTCTGTCGCTGACTTCAATGATTCTTGACTCGTTATTTGATATCCAGTTCAGAGCTTTTTGCTTGGCAGCTTGTGACATGTTGATCAAACTCGCCTAGCTGTGTATCTTCTCTATAAATCTAAGTGGATCATAAGTGAGCTGAGTGGATTGATCATCGAACTGGCTCGTGACACTAGAACGTACAACTTATGAAACTATGTGCGGTATCTTCATTCGAGCTTTTGGAGCCGGTGTCCGGCGATGGTGAGGTCGGTTGATTCGTTTGTTGGGAGAATGAGTTATTGCTATTCCAAATGCCTAACCATGATGCTTCGGTTGAGAGGCGACTACTATCCGTTGCCTTTCATCGAGTGCATCACGACCACTCCGTTCGGCTTCGTCTATGAGCCGGAAGATGGAGGAGGATTCGCTGTAAGTGGGTACAACCCTCATGTTGGTGTGGGTCGGGCATTGAGACTGTTGAGATATGACAACAGGTTCAGATCTTTCGCCAATAGTAGCGAAGCATTGAGATTTCTCAGACGAACGTTGGAGAATGACGTTGTCCTCATAGGTCCTGTCGACATGGGCTTTCTTACGTATGATCCGTATCGCAAGCTCAAGCTTGGTTCTGATCACTATGTCGTTGCAACGGAAATAGGAGACGAGAACTTGGTTGTGAATGATCCGGATGGATACGTTCACGTTCCAATCCCGATCCGCGATTTCGTAGAGGCGTGGAAGGCCGATAGGATACGGTACAAGCGCGGTTCTTACTCTCTCTGGACCATAGGAAGAAAGAGAGGGAAGCCGTCGAAGAAAAGCATCTACAAGGTGGCTCTGCAATTGGGCTTGAAGAATTTGCGAGAGAAGCGAGAGGAGAGAAGGGGAGGACGTGTCCTTTACTGTAGTGGACCGACAGCAATTCGAAGGCTTGCTGAAGACGTGAACAGGAAACGATCGTCACGCTGGCTGCAGTTCTATTCAACCTTCACTTTCAGAGTCTCAGCCCAGAAATGCTTCGACAGCTCCATCTTCATTAGAGAAGCGCCCTTCGCGAATCCGGATCTTTCAAGAGCATCGGAGCTAAGGATGACTCAGGCTAGGCTCTACAGCAATGCCCAACTTTACGGTGCACAGAAGAGTTTCCTTCGGGTATCACGGACTCTATCTGCGGTATCTCAGCTTGAAGAGGAATTTGAAGAGCACTTGGCACTTGGGTCAGCGAAAGTCTAGCGAGACAAGTCTCCTACGTTGCCCAATAGGTTAATTACTTCGGCTCCATCTAGCTCTGCACGTGGTGGCTATGGCTGAGGTAAAGCCTTCGGGGCTCCCGTGCGGACGTAACTGGGGATCTCTCAGGTCTGAGTGCAGAAAATGTGACCAGAAGATGAATTGCCGCCTATATGTCGAGGATTGGAAGAAGAAAAAGAAGATGCAGCGAAGAGGAGGCATGTAGCCCACAGCACCTTCTCGCCTCGACGCTCGGTTCCTCTTTTTGAGTCAGTATCTGTGTTTCCGTGAAAGACGAAAGAAGCTGAATATGCCCTTCCCCTAGTCCGGTATTCCAGTAGACAGATTTCTCAAAGCGAAGAGAGAAGTTGATCACGCGAGGCCGTGATCAAGTTGAGAATCGCATTCATCATATATGATGGGATGACATCGCTAGACTTCATCGGCGTTTATGATCCGATAACCCGACTTAGGACTATGGGCTTCATGCCAGATCTTGTGTGGGAGATATGCGCCCACTCCAAAGAGGTGAATGATTCTACGGGGCTTCGCTTCACGCCCACCAAGACGGGAGAGCCTCTTCATGGGTATGATATGGTCATCGTGCCAGGGGGATTTGGCTCAAGAAAGCTGCTTGAGGATGAGAAATTCATCGGTTGGCTGAGAACTGCTGCGCCTTGTAGATTCAAGGTTTCCGTCTGCACTGGAGCCCTTCTCTTGGGTGCGGCTGGATTCTTGAAGGGAAAGAAGGCGACAACTCATAGAGGGGCGTTCAATGAGCTTGAGAGGTTCTGCGACCAGGTTGTTGATGAGCGCATTGTTGACGAGGGCGATGTCATAACTGCGCGAGGTGTGACCTCTTCGATTGACCTTGGCCTTTACCTTTGTGAGAAGCTTGGTGGCGTGGGAGTCAAAGAGCGAATTAGGCAGCAGATGGACTACCAGCCGTCAGGCGGCCAGTAGCCAGAGGAGAGCATCATATCGTACGAGGCTATGCTTTGACGGTCAGCGATTCTAGGTCTCTTGGAAACTTCGTGACTCGTTCAGGGCCCTTCTCAGTGACGATCACAGTATCGGAATGCCTGAATCCACCGAAACCGCGGATGTAGATTCCCGGTTCACATGAGAGGACCATCCCTGGCTCTATCTTTCGGTCCATAAAGGGTGTGTAGTAGGGATACTCGTGGCCTCCCAGGCCCATGCCGTGAAACGTCCTATGCATGATATGCTCGCCGTACCCTGCGTCTTCAATGACCTTCTGTGCAGCTGCGTCCACATCAGAAAGCCTGTTGCCTGGCTTCTCGGCTTCGAAGGCCTTCTGCTGAGCTTCCACCATCACGTTGAAGATTCTCGCCTGCTTCTCGGTCGGCTTTCCGACGATGAACGTTCTCTCGTTCTCTACGCCATATGCATTTAGACGGACACCCGTGATGTCAATGAGGCAGTCGCCCTTCTCGACTTTCCTGCCAACTCCTCTCGTCGTATGGGGCATAGGACTGAAAACAGGGCCCGAACCCATGACCATGGCTCTGATCTCTATGGCGCCGTCAGGATATTTCTCGGCGGCTTCGCGTTGCATGGCCTTTGTGGCTTCGACTCCGATCTCAAGTTGTGATTTCTCAGGTTGAATTTCGCTCATGAGAACCTCTTGCCCCAAGTCGCTGATAGGGCCGCATTTTCTGATCAGGTCAAGCTCCTCCTTGCACTTTATCAAGCGCATCTCTCGCAAAAGCTTCGACGCGTCAACCAGTGTCGTTTGGGGAAGCTTGGCAACTAGTTCTGGGCTGACCGCTACAGGTCTCATGTCCACGCCGATCTTTCCATGGAGGCATTTCTTCTCGTCTAGGATGGCTGAAACCATATCAGCCCACTGTAGCACAAGGTAGGTTCTATCCACCTGCCTCGGATGCTCCGTGTAGAACCTAATGTCCTTGACTGCACAGGTCCCCTTTTGGACCTCATAGAGCGCATGATTCGTGGACAGCTCGCAGAGCACCATGGAGGGTTCAGCGTCAAGAGGAACCACGCAGACGATCGGCCTCTCTGCCGGGTTTCTGGTGTCATCTATGAACCCTGATGCATATGTGAGGTTTAAACTCTCGAACACCATGAGCGCATTCATGTCGTGTGCCTTGACATACTCGCGTATTCTCCTGAATCGATCTTCGAAAACTGATAACGGAATCTCATATGTCATTGAAGACCCTCATGTAAGGGCCCAGCCGAGGAATTATAAGGCTAACATTTCAGCTGAGGCTGTCTTATTCGCATCGAAACGAAGGGGTTACCGTTGACAAAGAATCTGAGGTGGCGATCCTTCCACTTTGTCACTCCTATCCGCGGAGACGAGACAACTGATGCAGGTCGGCATCCGCCGTCTCTGATTGAGATCTCGCTTTGGAGCAGAGATTTCCCATCATCCTCACGAGTTATTCCCATTGCTCTGCACAATAGGCCCGGGCCAGAAGTTCTCTCGCTCACGTTTTCAACAGGCTGGGCCGCTCTTATGAGCACGGCCTCGCCCTGCCCTGTAACTGCATTCATGCAATTCTGAGCGTGAACAGCGTAAACGTAGAGCGTTCCCGGCTCCTTGAACATGCTTCGATTCCGCTTCGTCTGACCTCTGAAGGCATGGTTGGCCGGGTCACCAGCGACATACGCTTCCGTTTCAACAATACGAGCGATCCTCCTCCCGTTTCGTTCTACAACGATCAGCTTCCCAAGAAGATCTCGAGCGACCAGAACGGTGTCTCGATCATAGAACCTCTTTGACAGAACATTACCTTGCGGTGTCTTCTCTTTCGTGACTGAGTTCATATTCCGAGAGGCACCTGCTCCGGACCAACGTCGCGTTTGGATGTCCTTTCCGTGGCTGAACTCAGCTTCTGAAACATGCTCTTCGATGAGTGTAGGTTAGCCACTTGGCTCGTTCATGCTCTACCGGTCAGTATCTTCTTGGCTTGAAGGGATTCTTGCTGTAGAAGTCAAGAGGTCTGGGAACCACGAGGAAACGGTTGCAGTCAAGGCAAATGTAGTGCTCCGAGAACGTTTCGCTCGAGTAGAAAGTCATTTCCTTGTCGCAGCCGGGACACTTTGGATCGTCCTTCTCCATAAGCCCACCGACGTTGATGGTATGCACGTTCATACACATGTCCTTTTCGGTTGGCACTGGCCTCGAAGTTCGCCTTGATCACTCGACTGGTTTCTTAGGCCAAGCCTTCGTTGAACTCTGATTTGATACACGGCCACTGACTAGAAGGGCAATGTATCCACTGGCGACGTTATTCACTGCCGCCTGGATGAAGGTTGTCCCGCCTACGAATAAGGCTAGGGCGACTGCCACAAACTTCGCTGAGTTCAACGGCACAATGACATGGAGGATTATGGGCATCGCAACGAGAAGCGTTCCTCCTTGTATCCCTGGCGACCCGAAGCCAATGAGAGCAACCGGTATCGCTAACAGAAGCATCTGTTGCCACGAGACCTCAATACCCGTGTAGCGTGCGGCCACAAACGTCACAGCGAGGACCCCCATGACGCTGCCGCAACGGTTCAAGGAGGCTCCCAAAGATAGAACAAGGTCTCCAATACTTTCGCTGATGTCGAAGTGTTCTTTGAAGATCTTGAGTGCAAGTGGCAGAGCGACGTATGAGGATCCGGTGGATAGCCCGACCGCAAACATCCTCGTCGAATATCTTGACATTTCTCCTAGTCTTGTGTGCGTGACCCTTTGCACGATGATGAACAGGGTGGCTAGCGCAGCTAGGCCAAGAGTCATTGTCAAGCCCATGGCCACTATGTAGACTTCCAATGACACCCGTCCAAGGTTGTAGTAGAGTGTTCCACCCAACGACACAGCAATCACTGGGAAGACCTTGAGCAGAAGTCTGAAGGCTCGTTCTTGGGCCCCGTAGATTCGCTTTGAGAAATCTGCGACTTTCCTGAAGAATGATGTATGCGATAATGCGAAGGCAGAGATCACACCCAGTAGAAGAGCCATTGTAACCGGCCGAAGCAGGCTGGCCAACATAATCTGTATGATGTATCCAAAAGTATGGAACGACAGTCCCGCGGAAGAGAACGATGAAGTCAGTGCAGATGAAAGAACGGTTGATGCGAACAACGAGCATCCGAGGACAAGAGACACAAAACATGCCACTGAAGCTCTGATCACTGCTCCTGCAACATCTTTCTCGGAAATCAGCGAGCAGGTAGAATTGAAGATGATCACGAAAACTATGATTGGTGCAAGCGACATGAACACGGTAATGAAAGTATCAACAACGATAGAGAATACGTCGATCTTGGCTGGAACGGCGTAGGCGATGAGGACTCCCGATAAGAAGGAGAGGAGTAGCCAATACTCGAAACGGATTCTCACCGCGGCATCCCTGGCCTGGTCGCCAATACTCTTGTCTCTCCTACATGAACCATTGGACAGGCAGAGAACTAGACGGCTTCCACGATGATTGTCAGTTTGAGTTATTGAAATCCATCGCTAGGCGGATCAGTCGGAGCATCCAAGAACTCGGGCTGGAATCGCCTAGGTCTGTCCTACAAGGAGAAAAAGCCCCGTCATCTCCCAGATGGCGCCTGCAAGCAGAAGCACCACCACTATGACGTATAGTGTTGCCACATCGCGCCAAGTTCTTTTGAACGCCCCCCATCTACTCTCATTGCCATATCGCTTCGGGAAGATCGTGGCTAGGCTCAGGGCTATCCCTGCAGCTCCCGAGAAGACGTATCCTCCAAGCTCAAGGATTAGGGTTCCGGCGCCCAGTACAAACGCTGCTGGCGACTGGTTGAGAACCGCATGGTACACGACCCCAAGTGTGAGGCCGCGATAGATAGTTATCAGTGATATTCCTCCGCCGCCGAGAAGTGGAACGACGCCTAGGAAAGTTGTTGAGAAGAAGGCTCCGGAGCTCAGGTTGACAAGAAACGTAAATGCTATCGCCATGAACAGACTTCTCGCCCTGAGGATACTGGCCACCGTTGTGAAAGGGGCCTCCCTGGTGATCATTTCCAAGACACTTGTTCTGAGGCTCACGGCGAAGGGATGAGACACTGCAATCGCGACGTATCCTCCGGCAAACGAGATTACATATAGTGCAAGAACGAACAGGAGATGCCATCTCAGACGATGACACACAGTCGAAATGCTTGCTGAGAGATGCAGGCTCTCAACCATCCCGGAGGCACCAGCGTTGAAAAGACATGACATACGATTTAACGTTCTCGTTCGTAATGTTCGGAAAGGGGTGGGCGGATATCCTTGCAGTTTGTTGATCTGAAGGCGGGCAGATATCCGCAATACTCGTTGACTGGCCTAAAGCACACAATGCTTTCGATCTTTGATCTAGAGCTAAGCTTATCCCAGTCCTGTTAGCTGTCAGGCTTCGATGCGCGTTGATGGCGCCTAGAGAAAGCACTGGACGCAAGATCGTGAAGATAACACTTGTCTTGAGCCTTGTGATGAATGTCGCTCTGTTCTATTGGGCGGTGATGCTTGGAAGACAGGTTGACAGTGTGATCCGAGAGAACGGAAGGCTGGCTGAGGATCTTGGAGTAGTGAAGCAACAGAACGAGATCATGCAAAACCAACTTGCTTACTACAAGGCTCAAGCAGACTACTACTCTAGGCTCTTCCGTCCGGGATCGGCTCAGGCTGGACTCATCGGCAGATCATCTGTGAGCATAGTTGCGGTGCAGCAGGTGGAACAGGGGCCGCTGGCGGTGTCATACACAGGAGTTGTCATGAGCGTCATGGTTGAATTGAGGAGCGGAGAAGGGAGACTTCTGATCAACACGCAGCCTAGAGTCGGAATTGACCTTCAGACTAGCGGTAGAACGGCGGTTCTTGTTGCCCAGAACGTCACAGGAGTCTCGATGACGACCACTGACGTTGTATTGACGGTGATGGCGGAGGAGAATGTTGAGGTGGTTGACGGGCCGAGCGCTGGTGCGGCAATAACGGTAGCCATGATAGCAGCGATTCGCAACCAGACTCTACGAGGGGGCGTATTCATCTCAGGGACGGTAAACCCGGATCAGACCGTAGGGCCTGTTGGAGGGCTCCATTACAAGGCTCTTGCCGCGGCCGAGAAGGGCGCGTCGATATTCCTCGTTCCCAAAGGCCAAAGCGTTGTGACCATGTACAAGCCTGTTGAGAGGCAGCTGATTCCAGGAGTGACAATAGTCGTCTATGAAACGGTGCGGATCAGCTTAGAGGCCTTTCTTAAGGAACGGGGATATCGCGTCACCATCACGGAAGTCTCAACTATTCATGAAGTCTACTTGATCTTCACCAAATGACCCGGCAAATGATTGATCATGATTGCCGACATGTTGGTTCCGTTGGTTGCTGTGGGGCTGGCTGAGCTAGGCGATAAGACCCAGCTTTCGATCCTTCTCTTGTCCTCAAAGACAACGAGGCATCTTCATCTATTGTCCGGAGTTCTTCTTGCCTTCCTTGTGGTGGATGGAGTTGCGGTCTTAGCGGGTTCGTGGATCACGACGATCGTTCCGGTGAACCTTGTAAAGATAGTTTCTGGAATCGTTTTCGTAATCTTCGGAGCCCTAGCCTTGAGAGCCGGTGAGACGAAGGCGGAAAACAAGCTACGCTTCCAGAATTCGTTTCTTTCAGGCTTTGCGTTCATCTTCATGATGGAGTGGGGTGATAAGACTCAGATTGCTTCGGCCTTGTTTGCGGCAAGATATGACCCGTTGATGGTTCTTGTCGGGACCATGACCGCTCTAACGTTACTATCCATCGCCGCGATCTGCTTGGGCAAGCTCATTCTGAGTAGAGTTGATAGAAGAATAATGACAAAGGTTGCGGGGATGGCCTTTGTGTTGATCGGTATATCGTTCTTCCTGCTCTAGAGGATGCTGGCTTCAGACAACACTAAGCAGTTGGACGATCAGTTCTTTGGCTTTGTTCCGACAAAGAGAGCGTATCCGATACCATCCTTGCGCAGAAAGTCAGCAATCTCGCCAAAGGCCTTGTCATTCTCATGTAATTCAAGAGCGGCAGAGAGAATGCCGGCGCTTAGTCGTTTCCTGATCTGGTCCGAGTGGTCAACTGCCTTGATATCTACAAGTCCAGCCTTCCCCATCATGTACATGTAATCTTGCATGCCTACCGCTCCGCCTATGCAACCGCAGTAAAGCCTCGGATCCTTCTGAATGGCTTCAGGCATCGGCGCCCGACTTATCACATCGTGCATGATGACCCTGCCGCCGGGCTTGAGCACCCGAACCTTTTCAGCCAGCACTTTCTGCTTATCCGCAGTGAGACACACAACGCATTCACTGATGACGGCGTCAAAAGTCTCGTCCTCAAAGGGAAGCTTCTCAGCGTCAGCAAGTCGGAACTCTGCGATTCCGTCAAGCCCTAGATCCTGTGCTTTCTTCCGAGCCTTCGCTATGCCTTCCTCGGTGAAGTCGATGCCCACCGCCTTGCCTTTTGGCCCGACCTTTCTGGCTATGGTAAGGACTGTATCCCCTGTGCCGCTTCCGACATCAAGAACCTTCATGCCTTCCGCGGGTGACAGCTCACCCATCAGAGCGTCGTGCACTGTTGACAGGGTATCCTCAGGCTCTTCGCAACACCTTTCTTCGCCTGCCCAACGTTTGCCGTATGATTCCTTCACCATCTGCTTTATGTCGGCGGAGCTGGAGCAACACTTTTCTCTCATTTCAGTTTCACTCTACTATCACGGGGTAGTAGTTGACGATATAAGCGTTCTCCTACCCTTCCTACTAGAGACAGTAAGTCTAGGATCCCAGACGGAGACCTTTCTCCGAGTCACAGATGCGCCTTCATCACCAAGGCAGTGACCGGGCAGGCCTTCGTGAACTCGACTGAACTCTGTACCTTGGGCGACACATCTGAACGGGAGGTCGGCTTGAAGCCCAAGCGGGAGAAGAACTTGCTAGCCGTCTGAGTCAACAGATAGAGGTCTGCGACGCCGTGCTGCCTTGCCAAGTCCATCGCAGACATGGTGAGGCGGCGTCCCAATCCTTGTCCGCGCATGGACTCTTGCACTGCGACAGATCTCAGCAACGCGTCGCGGTCATAGAGTTCAAGTGCTGCACATCCCACAACCTTTTCCGAGTCTCGTGCCACAAGTGTGGTTGCCAAGTGATCGCTCAATCCTTCTCGTGGGAGATCGCAAGACTCGATAAGGGCCATTATGGCTGGAGCTTCCTCCTTCTTGGCTGTCCCGATTGAGATCAGAGCCCATTTCTCCCGTGTGCTACTTACGCCCGGTAGTAGTAATGAATATAAGGCTTGCTCAATCTCCTCTGCTAGGAAGGAGTAGGCATATTGAGTAAGGCTGGAAGCTCATCAGACCAGGTCTTGAAAGAGAACATCCGTTCGGCACTTAGATCTCTTGGCCTCACATCGAGTGCATCATCAGCATTTCTGGCATTGATCTCTCGACCCAGCGCCTCAGCAACAACAATATGCAACGATGCGGGCATCCCGGATTCCAAGGTGTACTACGCCCTTGAAGAACTCCAATCCAAAGGAATGATCACCGTCCAACATGGCACACCGAATCTCTACAAAGCGTTCAGCCCTAAGGAAGCCATGTCCAGGCTCAAAGATCAACTCACGCAGGATCATGTCGAGAAGTCGCACAAGGCCGATGAACTTCTTCAGATGCTTGAGGCAGTACATCTGCGAGCGCAGGGATCAAGTGAAGTTGAACTCGCCTACATAATCAAGGGCACTGGCAATGTCCTTGAGAAGATGAAGAGCCTGATACAAGATGCCAAGAGAGAGATAATTGCACTCATCTTCAGCCCGAAGATTCTACAAGAGATCAGAGAGCCTCTGCTCAAGGCTGAGGAACGTGGAGTGAATGTTGGCTTGGCTATTCCGTCATCACAGATCAGAAAGACTCCGATTAAGAAGCTTCGTCAAGTGAGGCATCTACGCTGTGAATGCTGCGCACTTGTCGTCGACCAAAGAACGCTGCTGACAGTTTCAAACTGGAATTCCGGCGACATACACGCGATGATGACGCAGGACAGAAGCCTCATAACGTTGGCTATCCAAAACTTCACAAACCCGAGCTGCTGCACTAAAACATAGCCTGAAAACAGTGTTCTCCGGTGACACAAGTCACAATGACTTGACTGCCCTATGCGTCGCGCCTCTAGTTCAGACTGGGCGATTACTTCCTTTGCGAAGCTTCTTGATGGAAGAGCAGATATATCCTCAAGGGCATAATTACTTGATTGAGGTTTTCACTTGGCCAAGGCTTGGTTGAGACACTGGCCTGAAGGAGTTCCTCAAAACCTAACCTACCCTGAAATCCCACTCCCGGAAGTCCTTACCCTCACTGCCAAGAAGTATCCAAACAACACTGCGATCATCTTCTTCGGGAAGAAGCTAACGTACCACGAGCTTGACGATCTCTCTAACCGCTTCGCTTCGGCCCTCGTGAGTCTGGGCGTGAAGAAAAGCGATAGAGTAGCACTCTTCCTGCCAAACGTACCGCAGTTTCCGATCTGCTACTACGGCGCGTTACGAGCTGGAGCCGTCGTTGTGCCGTGCAGCCCCCTTTACAAGGAGCGTGAGCTAGAGTTCCAGTTGAATGATTCCGGAGCTGAGACAGTTGTGGCGCTCGACCTGCTCTATGAGCATTTGGCGCCGATCCGTGGAAAGACGAAGCTTCGGAACATAATCACGACAACGATCCTTGACTTCTTCCCGTCTTTCCTTGGAGTATTGGCGAAGCTGACAGGCAAGCTGAAGACCGTTCCATGTCCGGACACGATGTCGCTGAAGGAGCTTCTGGCGAAGCATGGCGAAGGCCCACCCAAGGTGTCGATCAACCCAAGAGACGACGCGGCGCTGTTCCAATACACAGGTGGAACAACTGGCGTTCCGAAAGGTGCCATGCTTACGCATCATAACCTTGTGGTGAACGCGCTTCAGGTTGGATCTTGGCTTCCGACACTTCGAGAGGGAGGCGAGGTGATGCTTGCTGTGTTGCCCTACTTTCACATCTTTGGCATGACGGTGGCGATGAACATGCCGGTTCTGAGAGCTGCAAGTATGGTCCTCCAGCCCAGGTTCGAAGTGTTGGAGGTGTTGAAGGCGATCCAGAAACACGGCGTGACACTCTTTCCCGGCGTGCCGACCATGTACATAGCCCTCATCAATCACCCTGAAACTGGCAAGTTCAACCTGAGAACGGTTCGGCTGTGCATATCTGGTGCCGCAGCCCTGCCGGTAGAGGTTATGCGGAAGTTCGAAGCCATCACAGGCGGTAGGCTTGTCGAGGGGTACGGGCTGACTGAGACGAGTCCGGTCACACACTGCAATCCACTGGACAGGCCTGAGAAGGTTCGACCGGGGTCTATTGGGATCCCGTTTTCGGACACCGAAGCGAAGATCGTTGACATAGAGACTGGAGAGAAAGATCTGCCCGCAAATGAAGTCGGCGAACTCGCGATTCGAGGACCACAGGTAATGGCGGGCTACTGGAATAAGCCTGAGGAAACGAAGTATGCGCTTAGAAGTGGCTGGCTTTACACGGGCGACATAGCAAAGGTGGATGAGGATGGATACTTCTACATCGTCGACCGAAAGAAGGACATGATAAACGTTTCAGGGCTGAAGGTCTGGCCGAGAGAGGTTGAGGAGGTTCTCTACGAGCATTCAGCGGTCAAGGAAGCAGGTGTCGTGGGCATACTAGATCCGTACCGAGGTGAGACGGTTAAGGCGTTCATAGTCCTCAAGGAAGGATTCGAAGGCAAGACCACCACCGAGGAAATCATCCAGTTCTGCAAAGAAAGGATGGCAAGCTTCAAGGCGCCTACGCAAGTAGATTTTGTCAAGCAGCTCCCGAAGACCGCGATAGGAAAGATCCTGAGACGAGCCCTCAAGGAAGAAACAAGGAAGTAATCCCGAAGGTTTCCTTCCTAGGTCTCTCAGTCCCGATAGATGTGACAGGCATCATCTAATAGCTCCGAGTCAATCCGTATGTCAGCAAATAGTCAATGATGATGTTCGCGCATAGGATCATGTCATCCTCTGAGTCTTCCAGATTCCTCTGACTTCCTTCATGAACTTCTCAGCACTTTCTATGTGATCCCAAGAACCCGCCAGCTTCTGAATTTCTGTAGGTCTTTCCATCACAATCTTCTCGTTCTCCACACGGACTAGTAGCTCGTCGCCGATCCTAAGCCCTGTCTTGTCGCGGACTTCCCGGGGAATCGTGACCCGATATTTTGCCGCGACCTTCGCCTTTGTCAAGCCGATCGTCGTACCAGTCGTGGCACCCCCGTATAAACGTCGACCAAACATTTTGAGTCCACTTCTGAGCCCGCCTTCGCAGAGCAAGATCCTGCTTATATTTGTGCTCGTAGCAGAGTTTGATCACTTGATCAGATAGGAGGATATGAATGTGGAAGCAGGCAAATTGTATGTTTTGCCTAAACTGCCTTACGAGTACAATCAGTTGGTACCTCACATATCTGAGGAGCAGTTGAAGATACACCATCAGAGACATCATCAGGCATATGTGAATGGTGCGAATGCGATTCTTCAAAGACTGGACAAGGCACGTAAAGAGGGTGCTGATCTGGATGTCAAGAGCACTTTGAAGGAACTGTCTTTCAACATAGGAGGGCATCTGCTGCATTCATTGTTCTGGGAGAACTTGGCACCGACTGGTCGAGGTGGCGGAAAGCCGGGCGGAGGCTTGGCGGACACCTTGGAGAAGGAGTTCGGAAGCTTTGAGAGGTTCAGGACGGAGTTCACTCAGGCTGCAGCCAGTGTGGAGGGTTCCGGATGGGCAGCGCTCACTTTCTGCAGGCAGACGAATAGACCGATCATAATGCAGGTGGAGAAGCACAACACGAACGTTTATCCAATGTTCAGAATCTTAATGGTCCTCGATGTCTTTGAGCATGCCTACTACCTTGACTACAAGAACGACAGAGCCAAGTTCATTGAGGCATCCTGGAACATCGTCAACTGGGATGAGATAGACAAAAGACTTCGAGAACTAAAGAGGTAGTGCAATAGGCCCAGATACCGAACGGAACCATATTTCGAACATACCTGTTTCGGAGATAGGTGAATCAGCTCCGCTTTCCGTGTGAACGGCCTATTGGCTTCAATGCTTGACCGGAACCGGCAAGCGTTTTCCTTAGGAACCGGGCTGCGTCCGTTTCTCCCATCGCCATGACCTCTCCTAGCGCTTGTGCGAAGACACCAACAATCAGCGTATCTCTATTCTTGCTTGTTTTCTTGCCCGAATATCTCTTGAAGATTCTGGCTGTCTCATGGAGAACTTGTCTAGTCAGCTCATCCATCATGAAGGATTCTATCCGATGCTTTTTGCCGGAGAAAGCTAGGAGAGCGGAGAATACTCCAATGAGCCTCTCTCTGCAAAGAAATAGGCCGAATCTCCTTACGTCAACTGGCATTCTATCAGAGTCTACACTCCACAGGGCTTTGCTGCTGAAGTACTTCTGTGGGATACCACGAGGTTGGGCCACAATCTTGGCGACTCTAACCAATCCGTTCTTCCGCATCAAGTTGAGGTGAAAGCTAATTGTCGAGGGTGCGATCCCGATCGTCCTGGCCAGCTGAGCGCCGGTCATAGGTCGTTCTTCCAGATTGGTGAGTATCAGCCTCCTTGTAGGGTCGAGGAGTAGTCTCGCCACTTGCGGATCCGTCAGCAACTTGATAGGCCGTTTGGGCTGCACACGCTTCCCCCAAGAGCAGAGGGTGATTATTGGCAGATAAGTCTAAGTATTCGATTCATCGAATTATCGCGTGTATCGAGCCTTGGAGTTAGAGCTGAAGGAGGTCTAGCTGACCTTGTTCGACCAGCTCGGACGAATATCCATTCTTGATCCGACCCCAGTCAAAGTGGCTTTGGGGAGACCGCCCATAGGAGAGGTAGGCTACATCCCAAGATTGGTCCTCGTGTCGGCTCTGGGAACAACGCACTTCCCTGTTGCAGCCTTAACGATCACGGGAGACAGGGAGCCCAATGGGCTATAGCTCAGGAGGATCGAGAAGAGTCAGCTCGGTCAGCCTTGACTTGACTTTGCTCGGAGCTGTTGATGAAGGCTTGGCGGTCTTGGGCGAGAGCTGTAAACAGGCAGTATTCTACTACGTCATGAGGAAATACGGAGTCCGGCGTGAGCTGATTCACGAACAAGTCGAAAGCTTCCAAAAGGCATTGGACGATTTGTTTGGGGCTGGAGCCAAAGTCATTACAAGGCTTATCGCTCAGAAGCTTTACGACAAACTTGGCTTTGATTTCGAAGAACGTAGGGACTGGACGCTTGTCAACTACGTTGATCATGCGAAGAAGCTTCTGGCAGCTAGTTGAAGGCCGCGAAAAGCACGTAGATTCTACACATCAAGTGTCCCAGTCCACAGTGACGGAAGTGGAGTAATCATCATACATTAGAGAAACGTGTATGTCTCAAGAAACAATGCGCAGAATCTTCGAAAGGTCTCAGGCTTAGAGTTTCTGGCATTTTGGGCAGATGTAGCTTGAGGTGCTTCCCGTTCTGATCTTAGCGATCGACGTTCCGCATGTGGGGCAGGGCTTGTTCTCCTTGTATCCTACGAGGAAGTGTTTAGCGCTATACCTTCCGCGGCGGCCGAAGAGATCTCTCTCGTACCTGAGGCCGCCAAGTTTGATACTCGCGCGAAGCACATCGAGCATGGCCTGATGAAGTGCTTGAATCTCCAAGCTGGTTAGCGTTTCGATTTTGCGAAGTGGGTGAAGCTTGGCCTTGAACAATATGTCTTGGATGTAGACGTTGCCGATTCCGGCGATGTTCTTCTGATCCAGTAGGAAGCTCTTGATGGCGCCTCTTCTTCCTGAAAGCATGGACCTCAGGTTGTCGGCAGTGAATCCCTCTTCAATCGGAGATACACCTAGCCTATAGGTCATCTTGTGTTTGGGCAGTTCTTCGTCCGAGGCTAGATGGATGTAGCCGAACCACCAGAAGGTGGCGGTCAGGGCAGTGTGGTCGGCAAACGTTAGTCGAAGCTGGTATTTCTCTGGGATGGTGCTGGCTTTCCTATGGTAGCGGAGGTCTCCTCCCATCCCTAGGTTCAAAAGCAGACTACCTGACGGGTTCAGCTCTGTGAACAGCCATTTTCCGCGGGCTTTCGTCTCTCCCATTCTCTTGCCGACCACCCTTCGACGGAACCTTTCGGGCGTCATGTTGAGACATTTCGGCTGAGTCAACTCAATGCGTGCGATTCGCTTCCCTCGGAGTTCCTTCGTCATCTGTCGGGACAGAGTTGCGATCTCGGGAAGTTCGGGCATCAGCGATTCCTCCATTCCACGCTGAGTCTGATGCAGGCTAAGAGGCTAGTACCATATTTTAGATGGATGCTTCCTATGCTCTCATCATCTATAGCAATGGCGCAGAGTATCGTGAGAGTGACTTCAATTGAGGTATGATGTCAAGATCCTGGACGGTTTGGTCTTCGATGGGTTGAGCAATCCGCCAGTGAGATCGAACATCTATGTCTCCGGAGACAGGATTGCACGCATCTCCTTGGATGCAGGACTGGCTACTGACGAGACCATTTCTGCGAGCGGTCTGGTCGTTGCTCCAGGGTTCATAGACACGCACAGTCACTCTGATCTATTGCTCTTCTCTGACCCATTCGCAAAATCGAAGATCACCCAAGGAGTCACGACCGAGATCGTCGGTCAGGACGGCTTCTCGGTAGCCCCCATTCGCAAGGAGATTCAGCCCGAGCTGGCCAGGTATCTCTCGGGGCTTGCAGGTCAACTCGAAGACTGGAAATGGGACACATTTGACTCGTATCTCAACCAAATATCGGAGCTGCATACGGCGATCAATGTGGCTTCGCTTGTCGGTAATGGGACCCTACGTGCTATGACGATTGGATTTGATCGAAGGCCTTCCAGCGCGGAGGAACTTCAGCGGATGAAGGTGCTTCTAGCGGAGGCTATGGAACAGGGCGCGGTCGGCATATCTTCAGGACTCATCTATGCTCTCAGCTCCTACGCAGATGAGAACGAGCTTACAGAACTCTGCGCCGTTGCGGCTAGGTATGGCGGCGTCCATGTGACGCACCTCAGAAACGAAGCTGATCGATTGATGGAATCGGTTGACGAAGCGATCCGAATCACACGCAGATCCAAGATACCTCTTCACATTTCGCATCACAAAGCTGTTGGAAAAGGCAATTGGGGAAAGACGAAGCAGACGTTGGAGAGGATCGATTCGGAGATAGCGCGAGGACTTTCGATATCGTGTGACGTTTATCCATACACTGCAGGAAGCACTATGCTTTCAGCTCTGTTGCCTCCTTGGGCTCTGGAGGGAGGGCCTAGGGCTCTTCGAGAGAGATTGAGGGACCCTGAACTGAGCAGCCGGATCACGAAGGAGCTTCAGGAAGGATCTCCGGGCTGGAGTAGCTACGCTCAATTGGCTGGCTGGGAGAAGATTCTCATCACGTACTGCAAGGCTCGAAGAGAAGTTGAAGGCAAGAGCATCGCCCAGATCTCCAAGGAACGGTCAGTACCACCAGCACAGGTGGTGGTTGATCTTCTCCTTGAATCTGAGGAGGCTGTCTCGATGGTGGTGTTTCACATCTCAGAGGACGATGTCCGGAGAGCCGTTGCCCATAGATCCTCAACGATTTGTACAGACGGCCTGCTGATTGGGAATCCGCATCCACGCGCATACGGAGCCTTCCCGAGAGTTCTTCGAAGATACGTGATCGAAGAGAAGTTGTTGACTTTGGAAAGCGCGATCAAAAAGATGACCTCAGTCCCGGCTTCAATCTTTGGACTTAAAGACCGAGGCATTATCAAGGAAGGCGCTTTCGCTGACCTAGTGATCTTTGATCCTCAACGTATACGTGACATAGCCACATACGAGAATCCGAGGCAGACCCCGGAGGGCGTAAGATGCGTTATCGTGAACGGACGCGTTGCCCTTCGTGAAGGACGGTTCTCGGAAACTCGGCCGGGAAGAGCGCTTCCCAGAGAAGGAAATACTCCGAACCTGTTCATAGAAAAGGAATAGAGACAATTCGCTCTCGACCAGACTTCAAGCAAGTTCACCCGCCTTTTCCGAGTTCCGATATGCGTAGAGGCGATCAAGATTCAATGATTCAGATTCCACCGGCCGCACCATGCTATGCACACACACTTTTTTGCTGTAACGACGAACGACGTGCGCGCTAGCGCATGTGTACTCTTCAGATCTTGCTCTGAAGGTCTCTAATCCACCGTGCAGTCGCACGCGCATACGCCAAGAGGCCATCATAGGTAAGAACCTCGATTGTCGGAGTCATCCTTTCTTTGACTCTGATTCTTCCTAGAGCTTCGTCTGAGAGCGAATACCCGATAATCAAATAGCACTTCGGGTTGTCAAAGGCAAGCCCCTTACGCCGTAGGTAGTCCTTGTCCTCTTTTGCAAAGTTGAGATATCTCTCGCACTGATTCCACGCCTCGTTGAACTCCGATGAGAGTTCCCCATCTTTTCGAAGTACTGGACTGAAGGGAGATTTAATTTCAATAATGTCTCTGTATCTGTCGTGTATTCTCACACCAGTAAAGTCCGGGATGTTCGCGTCGTCAAGCTTCGTATGGTCCTGAACAGAATCGTATTTCGCTCCAAGTATCCACGGATATTCCTGGATCAATTTCTGATAAAGAGCTTCATCCGATTTGCCATCTGCCAAGAGTTCTCTGAGATAGCGCATAGGTTGCTCCAGATCACTGATTTGAGCGGCGGGTATAGTCTTGACTCTCTGCCTAGACTCTTCAATAGTTACGAACTCGAAGTCTTCTTTGCCCATCTCTTCTCCGCCTCTTGCGTCGCGCGCTGCAACGCCGTATCTCAACTCATTGTTACGATAGAGACAGATCAGTCCAGTGAATGGCTCGTGCCCTTCGAGGAAAATCACGCCATCTTCGTACCATTGAATAAAGTGCGGGGATACAATGCCTTCCTTGCCTGGTGTGCCAGCCTTGAAGGCGTAATTCCTTGTGATAGCATATCTCATCAACGCGAGAAGCGAGGCTCTTGTCTTATTAGCAAGAAGGAACTGGGCGATATTTGGATAGTCTTTGACTTTCCCGGGATCAAGAACGGCTTTCAGCAGGTCATCCATTGCTCCTGTGCCCAACAAGCGACCCACTTCCTTATCCGAAATCTGGCGCACTATGGCAGCAAGTTCAGCTGCAATTCCGAGTCCTCTTTCGATCAGAGCCTGATTCATTTCTTCACAGCTCAGGTTGAGAGCTACCTAACTGCTACCTGACTGAATATCATTATGGTATTCATATGTGTTGGCCGTTCATGGTGCGTGCACACACGAGAAAACAAAAGAACTGGGCAGAACCTATCTGATGGGCCAGAGAGCGATTGTCATGAATCCTAGACAGCTGGGCCTGCGATTTGGAGAATTTATGGAAGAAGAACTCGCCGCCGAAGTCATATGGCGCGGCTATTTTATTGATTCAAAATCATGGCTCGTCGAAGCAATTGAGAATTGGCTGAGACGCATAGAATCTGACCGCGTCCGTTCGAGTGACCCAAGGCTTCAGGTGTACGCGAAAGTGGCAATCATCACCTTCACCGTTCAGGCCGTAGAGGATTTCTCGTGCATGGGATATGCATACCTTCGAGCGCTAAAAGAAGGACCCGTTAGAATCTACGAGTACATCAGAGACTTCGCGAAACCAGAACTCCTCAGAGCCAAAACCAATGTTGGAACAGTGAATGGGTTCTTCGACATAATCCTGAACGACGACGCATCATTGAGATCTATCATCGGTTTCGAAACCGACTCACAGGAGTTCAGGGAGACAAAAGCTCATCTCAAATCGGTTCGAGAGTTCCATGATAAATACAACAGGCTTTACCTGAAGTTCAAGCATGGACAAGCATTTGTCATACTCGGAACAAGTACTCCCGTGGTCTACCTTATCCCAGACTCAATAGAACACAAAGATGGTCAGGTGAGATTTCCCGCAGAACCATATCTTGTGACAGTTGACGAATGGAGACTTGCAGCGGATCTTATTCTGCGCATAAACGGTTACTTCGCCAACTTGAAGGCGCAGTCTCGAAAGCTTTTTCCTGCATGGGAGGAAGAAACACGCCGGTTTTATGATGATATGCAAAAGATGACGCCTGAGGAACGTGAGAAGTTACTGTTGGGAAGTCGCGCTGAAACGTGACGAAGACGGTCTGCGCTGCGTGCGGGCAATCAGAGGCGCGCATCTGAAAAGGGTGGGCGGCGAATCACCTTTGGCAGTCTTAGAATCGCACCCAACTATGACGCAGTCAATCTAGCGTCGCGCGCGCGTCTTCTTCAAGACCCCAAGCGTCATCACTGCAATTCCGCAGAGCAGTAGCATCACGCCGATGAGCCATCCTACGCCTCTTTCGCTTCTCGACTCCAACTTCACGCTCACTCCGAACGGCCAGCTAGCTGTGTCGTCGATTGGCACCAGTACGAGGCCGTACGCATCGTCAGCCCGAACCCTCCAAGCTATCTTGCCTTGATGGCCATAGGCATCTCCAAGCAGCTCTGTGCTCGGTACGTCCTGGCCGCCTCTCCACTTCTCGTACCAAGCCGCCGTTATCAAGACCATGCGAAGCTTTCCTTCCGGTCGGTGGCAGACGAATTCTGCGGTGAACTCTTCTCCACTCCTCAGGTTGCTTATGTATACGCTGTGGCCATCCTTCTTCTCAATGGACAGATCCTGAACCCTCACTTCGTAGATGCCCTGCGTTAACGCTGCGAGAATCAAGCCAACGATCAGTATGACTGCGCCCTTGTAGACAAGATCCTTTCTCAATCTCGATCGTCAAGATAGCATCTCGTCAAGTTCTAATAACTCCTTTCCATCATGGGGAAAGTCTCAGCCTATCGTGAACGTCAATAGAACAAGAACAGCCTGCTGTATAGGGCAGTAGACAAGGCGTAGCGCGTGCCGTCCCTTCAGAGGAAGTGGCACCTGTTCCAGTGGAGTCAAAACATTGAAGAGTCGCAGCGTGAAGAGAGAATCGATGTTTGATGGCTCAGCTTCAGAGAACCGAGACTGTGACTCTCGAACCGGAACGACCACGCAGAGTGAAGTGTCAACACCGAAATCGGAAGTATGTGATAAACCAGATCGAGTTCAAGATATGGAGATGCTCAGACTGCGGCCTGCTCCAGAAAGAAGAGGAGTAGAGTCGAGCAGGCAAAGCCGGTTCATGTAGCCAGCTTTGACATGAGGGAGCCAGTCGAAGAATCCGAAACGACGGAAAGCTTCGATTCTGGGAAACGAACCCGGATCTTTCCTGAGGCGTTATGGCAACATCTCATAGAGCCCAGCAGCATGCTTCTAGACTTGGTCTCTGACCCACGGCGACTTGTGTATGGACCGACCGCGCTCATGATCCCAGTCATTCTGTATGCGATGGCAATCCTCTTCCTTGCGCTGTCTGGAGCGGAGCCCGCAGCGAATTCCCCACCTTTCCTGCCAATCCCTTTGAAGGACCACTATTTCGCAGAAGTCTTCTTTATCGGGCTAGTCATGGTTGCGGGCTGGATACTAGCCTCTTGCACCATACAAGCTATTGAATGGGCTCTTCCGAGGCGTCGGAACCATCGTGGACACGCTCGCTGTGCTGGGTTTTGGCATAGGAGCACCTACATACGCCACATTGATCCCCAACGCGACAGCTGTGGTCCTCGTCGGTGCTGCTCTTGGCCCTAGACGGATTCAGATGCTACTTTCGGAAGCGATTTCCCAAGCTGTTGGATGAATCTCTCAGGCTCGTTCGGACTGACCAGAGTCTTGTTGCCTTTCTCGTCCACAAGGAGAACCAAACTATGTCTATTTGCGGCATACATGCGAACCCTACCGATTCCTTTGAACATGAAATGCCCAAAGTATCCGTATAGCCCGCCGCTCCCGAACAACCTCACGCCCCACCAAGTCCATTTCCATCGTTCTGGCGCTTTCGCAACAGAGATCTCTGCTTCTCCTATTCGTCTCCTGACCGTGACCAAGTTGCCTTTGACAGCGTAACCCTGCGGGGCCCACAAGAGCGGCATAAGCAGAATACAGACAAAGAGGACCATTATGCCAACAGTAAGAGTGAGATTGTCCAAGACAAGTGCGAAGATAACCATAAGCATGATGAGTAGGAGAGACACGCCGGCCGTCATTCCCTTGATCAGGCCGTCCCAAGATAGTGAGAAGCTACTTTGTGCATTCATTTGCCGTCCGGGATTCTGTGCGATAAGGGGTGATTTAAGTAGCGTGGCGCCTTGTCCGCCTTCCTGAAACATCATCGAGGCAGTCGCTCGGCGAGCCACTGCTTCAGTGGCTCTCTCGCTGGGATCTTCTTCATCCATTCGGAGTCCTTGAAGAACTGCTCGTGGCGGAAGGTTGTCAATTCCTCTAGGTGCAATGGACGGCGCTCTGTACGGTCCTGTGTGTATAGATGGAGTGGATAGTTGTATTCTGGAGGCAACTCTTGAATTTGGCTGGTCGTAAGGGTCGCTAGAACTACTCCTGCCAGTATTGCCTGGTGAAGGAATATTGCGTAGCGCTCATCTTTCCGACAGAATTCTTGGAAAGATTGCTCCCTGTATGCCTTGAGGAAGGTGTCACACCAAGCCTTGAGCAGACGCTCTCTTGGGCGGGTGACCAGCAAGCCAGCGTTGAAGTACGGCCTGATTCTTGCCTCATCCACGACGGTCGTCATAGCAAAGACACGGTCCTCGGGAACCCTGCAGTAACGGTAGATCAACGCCCAAAAAGGATCAAGCGGCTCATCATACCGTGAGCCTACAAGAGTATGATGGACAGGCCTCACGCCCAAGTTCTTGCCATCTTGCAGAAGGAAATCCTTCGGCTCTTGAAGTACGACCGTGTCAGTAGCCAACCATGCAAGGAAATCTGCTTGTCCGCAGGCCGTAGACTCAGCCAGAGATGCAGCAAAGACATAGCCTGCAAATGGAAATCGCAAGACCTCCGGTGAAATCTTGAAGGACTGCAAGGAAACATCTAGGGCGAGAAGCTTGTCCCTGACCGTTTCAGAGAGCTGCTGTCCGTGCTCTGGAGTGAAGTACCAAATCGGAGCACAGGAAAATGTCCCTGCGAAGCTACGAATGCTATCCGCCAAGAGCAAAGCTTGTGTTTCCGAATGCTTGCTAGGAAATACTGCCGAGGCAAATGTCACATCTCTCTGACTCTTAACCTCTTGAACAGATTGCAAGGCTGATCCCAGGTCGCAAGTTCTGGCCAGTATATGCGTTCGCTCTAATGAGCTTCATGTCTCGGCTAAGATCTCAGTTATCCGCATGCCATCACGCCCCCGCTGCATCATCTGAAGCCTAGACCTCACAAAGGACATCTCCCCGGCGTTCGACTGGGAATAGAGCACGGAAGAGAGGAAACTGCTCCAGATCTGATGACCGCTTCCAAAGATGACAAGCGTCAAATAGACGCAAGTTCTTGACAGAGTTGGTTCGTGAGAATGGCCACATTACCAGTAACGAAACGTTGGGCTCGACTGGGTCCAGACAATCCTCGTAGACTGATTCACAAGCTGGAAACCAGCTTATGCCTCTCAGCTTTCACAATCGCCAAACGCGACGAAGCCATCCTTCTAGGGAGACCTCATGCACATGAAGCATGGCCCAAGAAAGGTGGGTATCCAAAATGGCAGGCAGCAGAGCTGGAGAAAGAGGGAGCTTGGCTTCTACCTGCTACACACTTAATGATGGAGGAGTCACCCGATCGAGCGGCCAAGAGAATCGCTAACGAATGGGCAGGCTTGAAAGGGACCCCTAGGCTTGTGATGGTTCAATCTCATCTCCGCCCTCTCAGACTTTGGAACCTAGAGCTCAAGGGAAATCATTGGGACATATGCTTCGTCTACGAACTCCTCCCGAAGAGTGCTCCTCAAGCCAAGCCTTGGTGGGCGGAGACCAGATTTGTGAGCCCATCAGAAATCCGAAGAATGAATCTCGGACGTGGACACCGCGACATTCTAGAAGAGGCAGGATGCATTTGACGCGTAATAGACCTGCTGACGACTGCCAAGGCTATGCGACCAATGGCATGGTTCACACTTACAAATGTTATCTCTTCTTCTCAACTACTTGTAGTCTGGTGGACTTGTCGGCCCTGACCTGAAGCTCTCCTTGGAATCTCTTCAGTCTCGCATTCTCAACACGCAACAGATCACCGACCGAAACCATATGCACCTGATCATTCCAGAGCGGCAACTTAATTGTCCCGCTCCTGTCCTTGATCGTCACAGTGGAAAACAAGAACTCCTTCCCCCATTTTGAAGTGACAACTCTAGGCGCAGATTTCTCGGTGACCTTCGCCTCAAGATTGAAACGTCTGGCTTCAGAGTTCAAGTCTTTGATCATCAGGTTCTCAGGTTCGGCTTTAGTCTCCATGTTGGCGGGACGATCTTTGAGCCGGAAGTCTCGGAGATCCATTTTCCTCATGTATTCCAGCACGTTTGATCTGAGTTTAAGTTGCGCCATTATTCTCCCGCTCTGAGTTATCAGAAATATCCCATCGTGGCCAGTCATCTGACGCCTTTTGACCAAGATCCCATCGAAGAGAGATTCGCCTTGAAGCCAAGCCTCATGAATGCACTCTAGAAACCTCGACGCGTCAAGTCCATATTTCTGCGCAACTGTAACCAAATAGGCAACTGAAACCATATCGGCGATAGAACGCCAAGGCCCACTTGGCCTACCTCGCCTCGCACGTAGAGCCTCGAAAGTCGCTGCTCTCAATGAAGCCGCCACACATATGATCTGTATCTCGCTCTTTAACCTACGCCACTCTAGAAGAGAGACAGAAGCCTAGAAGCATTGAAGCCCAGGTTTTTCCAAGGTTCTCCGTGAAACTGTGGATAGAGCATCTTTCGCGGCGATCAGCCGTGCCTAGGGCGGTTCTATATCTTTGTACCTGACAGTTCCGTGAGAGCTGAACCTGACCATGAATCTGCAGGCTGTTCCTTTGTCCGGCGAGCGATAGGTTCCATCTGCCTCCCACAAGTCGCCCAGTCGACGGATTTTTCGGAACTCTACCCCGTATCTTCTCGGACATACTTTTTGGATCATTTTGAGAACCTTGTCCCGGACTTCTTGTTCGCCTATGGCTGGTCGCTCAAATCGCGGCATAGCGACCCCCACGGAAAGCAAATCGAAGCATACAAGCGACCAGTTCACCGGCACCGACTCCATGGTCCGTCATAAAGTATCAGTTTCACGGCATAGAGTAGAAGAGGCACATATATAGTATGAGTTCACAGGACGGCCCGGCCCTAATCGAAGCGAAAACGAGGCACTCCCTAGCATGCCTTATGTTCGTCCTGAACCCGCATTAACGCTCAGTTCTGAGAAGCCGCATGGATGTCAAGGATCAGCTACGTACTCGCAGATTCCGTCGTCAGGATAGTTCCTGCAGTGATCAGGCTTTGTCTCATTTATCGCGCAATAGTGAAGGTTCTGTCTTTCATCTCTTCTTAGGAAAGGGCAACTCTTGGAGATGAATAGATATGGTTCAGCACTCCGGTTGTCCAGGTTTGGCACAATTTGCTGCAAGATATCTATCCTGCACTCGTTGGTCCAACGGGCCACATCTTCGTGTGTGGCTCCAAACGATCCCCAATGGATTATGCAGCAGTTTCCGCAGCGCCTACAACTATGTTTGATCAAGTTCTCGCACCTAGATACCTTCGCGCAGTGCAGATGTCGAGTTCAATGAGTCACACTTTTTCGAACGCTTGTGCCAAATCCGAGATTATGTCCTCCGCATCCTCTATGCCCAGCGAGAGCCTGATCAAGGAGTCACTTATTCCAGCCTTACGCCTTTCCTCAGGATTCACAAAGTAGTGCGACGCCGTGCTAGGCTGACTGACCAGTGTCTCTGCTCCGCCCAAGCTCGGTGCAATGAGAGCCAGCTTGAGGTTGTCAACGAATCTCATCGTGCGACTCAGATCCCCTTTCAACTCGAAGCTGAGGACTCCTCCGAAACCTTTCATCTGGCTTCTCGCGAGCGAATGCTGCGGATGCGCACCAAGTCCAGGGTAGTATACTCGCTCCACCTTGGGATGGCCCTCAAGATATTCCGCGACTTCCTGGCCGTTAAGATTGTGCTTCTCCATTCGGAGAGCAAGGGTTTTCATCCCTCTGAGCAACAGCCAAGCACCATGCGGGTCAAGGACACCGCCCAAGGTTCTGCGAAGCTTCTTCATGGGCTCGACAAGCTCTCTTGGTCCAGCTACGGCTCCAGCCGTCAGATCGTTATGGCCTCCCAGGTATTTCGTAGCGCTATGTATCGTCAGACTGCACCCAAATTGAAGAGGTCGCTGGTTGCATGGAGTCGCGAATGTATTGTCTACAAGAACTTTCACGTCGTGCTTCTTCGCTATCCCTGCAGCTTTGGAGAGATCTACAATCTTCAGAGTTGGGTTCGTCGGCGTCTCCAAGAATAGAACTCTTGTGTTGCTCCTCACGGCTGATTCTATCTCGTTGGGGTCGGTTGCCTCGACAAAAGTTGTCTGCACACGGAACTTGCTCATCAGATTCGAGAAGAGATCGACCGTTCCTCCATACAGATCTCTGATGGATACTATATGATCACCGGGTACAACGAGACTCATGACGGCGGTTGAGATGGCGGCCATACCGGACGAGAATACTGCACAGTCTTCTGCGCCTTCCAGCTCAGCTATCTTCCTCTCAGCCGCCGTGATCGTCGGGTTGCTCCACCGAGTGTAGACATCGCGGCTGCTCTTCTCGCTCACCGCATCGATCAACTGCTGCGTACTCGCGAAGGCGAATACAGAGCTTTCATAGATGGGCGTGACAACGGCCCCAGTCTCGGGATCTATTCTCTCTCCAGCCCTGACCGCTCTTGTGGAAAGCCCCTTCCTATTTCCTGCCATGAGCATTCCTCGGAGTCGAATAGTATCTCCAGGAGTACATACGCTATTCGATCAGGAGAGCATAGAGAAGATGCTAGGCCCATCCTTCTTCCTAGATCCGATGGCCGAACTGGCTCACATGAGTAGCCTATCAGGTTCAATGATCGAATGATTCGCCTATCAGTGACATCGCTTCCGTACGCAAGCTACGCCGCAGCAGCAGTTGGCTCTTTCTTCTTGGAGCGTAGCTTCCAGATGATTATTGCGGCAACCAATACTGCAGCCACGGCAGCGATGGGTATTAGTAACGGCTGGCTCGGGGGGACTTCTTCAACCCCTTCGGCCTTCGACAGTTGAACTAGGTATCCGTCTTTGAGTTTCTGCAGCAGAACAAGTCGGATTCCTCTTTCGAAATCGGTGAAGACTGCGTTCTCGCCGGATCCTAGGTCAAAGGGAGCGTCGTCGAGGGACTTGGTGGTTGGGTTCGCGTCTATCAGCCTCACGGGACCCTGTCCTGATTCCACAAGTTCATCGACGAAGGTGATGAGTACTCCGCTATCCGGGAGAACGGAGTCATATCCGGTGCGCTCACGTACCTCAACAAGATAGTACTGCTTGGGCGAGATCTGAATCTTCAATAGCATCGTCTCATTGGAAAGAGATCTGTGTGGACGGATCTTGATGGATTTGATGTCGCCGGGTTGCGCAACCTGCACATTTGAAGGAGGCATCCAGCCCAAGGTCAACTTGCACCAACCTAGCATGAGGGGCCTTTCCGTGCTTCGCGACATCAAGCAATATGAGCCGACATGGACTGCAGCTTCCAGATAGACCCCTGGCTTCGCAGCTACAGTGTAGTCGTATAGGTCCGGGAGCCCCAGTTGATGGCCGAACTCGTGGGCAAAGGTTCCCCAAGCAGTGTACTCAGTCTGGACTGTTATGGCTTCCACAGTCACATTGTCGTTGGTTCTGATCATTGTCGCAGTCGAGTATGCCCAGACCGTTCCCCTTCCCGCCGCTATTATGAAGACTACGCCATACCGGGAATAATCAACGGCATCATCTGCGACTGCTATCGCGTCTCTTTCGAAGGCTCTTCTCCTCTCGCTGGGAGAGCCCCAAGCCGAAATATCATAAGTGGCTGTGGACTTGGGGAGCATTGTCCAATTTGTGACATTGCCTTCTATGGAAACGAGATTGTAAGAAACCTCTCTGAAATATGCGTTGACATCTTGAAAGATTCTCTTTGAGATCTCTTCAGGAGTGGTCTGATGCTTCATGTCAGGAAACTCCACAAGCAACGCCAAGATCGACCATATTCCAGTGGTCGGCGGATAGTACACTCCAAGAGAGGTCCTTTGGACGTTAGCCGCCTGTGTCTCCGCACTCTTTCTGTCATCTGAGAATAGGCCAGCAGGGTAAGTCCTGATTATCCGCAGTGGCTCTGAGACTGAGATCTTGAGCTTAGCCTTTTCGATAATTCTTGACGTCGACCAGCCAGTTGTCCACCGATGGCTGTTGTAGTCCCATTTCACAGTGTATTCATATGTGAACCTATAGCTCTCGCCCGGAGCTACAGTCTTCCTAAAGGCCACCTTCAAGGAGGGAGATCTCCCGTCCGTTAACTCGTAGTCAAGATCGCCAGCCGAATCGTAAACTCGCTTAATCGAGAGCGTGTAGCCTGGACTTACAAAACGAGAGTCAAGGCCCGGGCTCCAGCTCTTCAAGTCCTTGACTTGGATATTCCTTATGGTGATGGAGTATCGGGCACGTGCTTCTCGCGCTGAAGCCACATCGACTTCGAAATCTATCTCTTGATACACAATGTCATAGGACTGCGATGGCTGTGTGACCACGCTCATCTGTGAAACAGAAACCATCACTGCGAAGAAAAGACAAGCGAGAATCGAGACCTTTCTCATTGGGTCACGCACATAGATTGAAGTTGGTTGAAACGATACGTATTTAGTGCTTATGGTGGGCAATGACTCACCAGTATGAGAGAAGAGGCCTTTTGGAAACACTTAAGGCAAGAGCTAGGCAGCAAGAGATTGGCAAGAGATCTTGACGAATTGCATCAGGCCTGAATTCCTAGATATCATCAACTATTCCATCTGCCAAGCGGTCAACGAATACTTGGATGAGAAGGCGACAGAGTTCTTCAGGGAGGTTGGTGAATATCACCTAGACGAAGCCGTGAGGAGAGGGCTCGTTCGGATTGAGAGAAATCGCAATCCTTTGGACAGTCTGATAGAGATCGCAAGGTACTTGGAATCTACTGGCTACATGGAGAAGATAATCATCGAGAGGCTTGGCGAGGACGAGGCGTTCGTTGAAATGTACGGCGTTTCCGTAACCTCATCCTCTGTGAGACTGCTGAAAGACCGTAAGCATCCTTCGCATTTCATGACGAACATCATGCTCGCAGCTCTAAGTAGACTAGGCATTCAGGCGAAGCTTACGGACGTAGCCTTTGATGAAGAGGCACGCAAGTTCAAAGAGCATTGGAAAATCTTGAGGACATGAAGACAACGCCATTGACTCCTTCGATCTAGCATATTCCGCGTGGGTAGACGCAGAAGCTCTTGGGAAGGGGACCAGTGCCCAGTCAGCGATCTCGATGAGCAAGTTCCAACCTGTGCAAACGGGTTATCGAAGATGGCAACTTGAATTTTCTCCTGTAGGGTTGAAGATTCACATTTGTCTCTATTTCGTCGATGTCAATCTCTCCCAGACCTTGGTTCTTAGCAAGCTGCAGGTGGCCAACCGCTCTTGGATCAATTCCCATTAAGTAGGCTGCAACAGCATCGCAGCTTACCGGACTCTCGGATGCCAAGACCAAGCCCATATGTACTGGAGTCCCGTGAACGGGTGCATCTCCCTCACTTGCAGTAATGGCGTCTATGACTCCGAGCTTAGGCGACAATCTTCTGTAAAGATCAATCAGCCGGTGTTCGAATCTAGCCAGCTCTGAAAGATACTTGGAAGGGTCTTCCGACAAATCTGCTTCCGAGAGTTCAGCGTGGATCTCCCACTTGGTTGCTGTTTCGTGGCCCTCCGCTGGTTTGGGCTCCAGACATCCCATCAGATTTTTCACACATGCTGAGATTGTCGTGAATTCATGGGTCTTGAGCGCCGGTGCCGTAACAAGATAGTGGGCGTCAAGCACCGTTTTTGCTACGCCAAGTACCCTGTCATGAAGCTTGACCCTTTCAAACACGTCATTATTCAAATCAAGCAGTCTTGCTTCGTGTTTCTTTTCGAGCTTGGAGTAGCCGGCGAACTCAAATAGCTGATAGGTTGAAGCAGGTGCCAAACGAGAAGTTCCACAACAGCCCTCAGCTATCGTTATGTCTCCTTTACCCTGGAAGTATTTGACTATGCCTTCAACAACTCTAGCATCTGTGTTCTCTCCTTTGTCCTTCACGTAGGAAGCCAGATTAGGCTTTACGAGTATCTTGGAACCAGTGACCCTTGGACGCAACCTCTCCAGAGCCCTAATAGTTGCCTCTTTGGGCTTTCCCTCTGCGATTACAACATAGCTTCCTATGCTCCTTCAGCTCCATGCTCAATGGAGGTCCTATTTGTCAGTCGTGAGGTGCGTTTCGAACCATCGGGCCATGTGTCCAAGTCTTTTCATTCTGAAGCTTGGTTTCGCGGTACTTCTGAAAGTGTGCTCCCCCTTCTCGAACAGAACTAACTCTGCCTCTTTCCCCAAGTACTTGAGTGCTGTGAAGAAGGTTATCGACTGATCAATCCAACATCTGAAATCCTCGGCGCTGTGAACGAACATCATCGGCGTTGCTACATTGGCGACATAAGTCAAGGGGGACTTGCTCAGATATCCCTGAGGGTTAGTCCAAGGTTCTTTCCCTATCTGGTCTGGGGAGAAATAGAACCCGATATCTGTTGTCCCAAACATGGCTGTCCAATCAGATATACCGTTCTGTGATACCGCTGCCTTGAACCGATCCGTATGCGTAACTATCCAGTTCGTCATGAAGCCGCCGTAAGACAATCCAGTCACACCGACTCGTTCAGGGTCTATGAACGGGAACCTTGACAGGACGTAGTCGAGGCCTTCCATGATATCCTTGAAGTCCCTTTCTCCGTAGGCGTTTCGTATGTCGGCGAACTCCTCGCTGTAGCCGTCACTTCCTCTCGGGTTCAGGTAGATGACTGCGAATCCTTTCGAGGCAAAGAAGTGATGCTCAAACATGAATGAGTATCCGAAGACGCTCTTTGGGCCTCCATGAACATCCAGTATTGCCGGTAATCGCCCCCCTTCTTCGAAGGGGGGCGGCATCATTATCCAGCCATCTATCTTCTTTCCGTCACTGGCCTGGTATTCGAAGTACTCTGGAGAAGAGAGCTTCAGCTCGGAGAGAAGCGTTCCGTTCAGGTTTGTGACCTTCCGGTCGCCGCGCTCATCTTTTACCCACACCTCCGCAGAGGCGGTCTCAGTCACCTTCAGATATGCGACGACTTTCTCTCTGACAGAGAAGTCATCGACAAGGAAGTTGCCTACAACCACAGGCTCTATCTTGCCGCTTTTCGGATCAACTCTGTGAAGGTTGTAGCACCCGCTGTCCGAGACAGTGAAGTATATGTGATCTTGACTCCACACGGGCGCCGGAGCCAGAAGATAGGTAAAGGGCCCTCTCATGTCATAGTATACGCTTCGAGCGCTCCCTCTATCCAGTCTTCCAGTCAGATCTGTGGGCTTTCCGCCCTCAACCGGTACGGTCCAGATGGTTGCGTGAGTAGCGAATCCCCTTCGAAGGTTGTGTCCTCTGAACGCAAGATGCTTGCCATCGGTGCTCCAAGCGACAGGCCCAATGGCCATGTTGCCCTCCGTTAGCTTCTTTGTCTCGCCCGTCTCAACATCCATTACGAATAGGTCGGTTATCATCGGGTTTAGATCACTTGTGGCAGCGACGAACGCAACCTGGTTCCCTTGACTCGATGACGATGCGTACACGACATTCATCTCGCCCTCCGTCAGCTGTCTAGCGCTTCCAGAACTAACATCGACGATGTGCAGATGCTTGCGGACGTGATAAGTGAATGTTGCTCCGTTTGACCACAGCGGTATCCTTCTAACAACCCTCACCCCCTCTTCTTCGTCTCCAACTGCCGAAATGAAGACAATTCGGTTTCCGTCAGGCATCCAGCAAGGCGCCTCTATTCCTCCTGTCAACCTCAGAACCCGTCTCGGCTCCCCACGACCAACGGACGCTAACCATAACTCGTTTCCCTTTTCGCCTTCTTTCAATGTCCGCCTAGACAAGAACAGGAGATGTCTTCCATCAGGAGACCATCTAGGCCAGAGGTCGCTTCCTCCGCTCAAATACGTCTGAGGTTCTCCGGAAACCCTGTCAACCACCCATATCGTCGAGTCGTAGTTATCTCGCCCCTCATCCGGCCTGATGGCTACGAAGGCTACTCTGGCTGCGTCCGGTGACAGCTGAGGATCAATCACTGAAACGAACCGTGTTAAATCCTTCAATTCAACGTGTCTAGGCAATTTCATCAACCGATGAGTTCGGCCTATCTCCAAAGTATATAAGCCCATTCACCTGCCGACGATAGGCGCAATGACTGAGACCTCTGCTGATTGAACATCAAGAGCATGAAGAAAAGTGACAGAATGGTTGCTCTACAGTTGCTCTCTCAGAGTTGCCTCTATTCGCGTCATCTCGTCCCGCGACAGAGAACACAAGACCAAAGGTACAGTCGCTAAGAATAGAGCGCTGGGCACAAACCCCATGATAGATCGCAGCCCCTCTTTCAAGCCCGGTGAAACCTCGATCCCACCGCGATATCCCACAAGTGCCAATAGCCACCCAACCAACGCACCGCCCATCGCAGTGCCCCCACGCCCGCCCAGCCCCCAAAGCCCCATGATGCTGCCTGCCCGTGAGCGGCCTTGACGAGCGTGGTCATAGGCCGCCACATCAGTTATCATGGCCTTCGGAAAGACGCTTGCTGCACCTGAAGACATGCCCGCCAAGACAGTCAACGGCCAAAGCAACGTCATCTCACCCTCGGGCACAAGGCGCAGAGAGAATAGCACGACTGAATAGGCAAGCAGTCCGATCGTAAACGACCAGCGTGGATCCCAGCGGCGACTCAACCAGCCCCATGCGGGCAGGGAAAGAAGTGCGGTGCCTGTCGCTAGCAACATTACAGCTGCGAACAGATCTGCGATTCCGTGGACATAGGTCAGGTAGAAGATAAGAGTGGCATTGATCACTACGACTGCCATTTGGACAAGGAAGGCTATGCCAAGTTGCAGCCAGAACTGTCTGAGATGCAGAGTCAGGTGGACCTCCTTCCGAACGGAAAGAGATTGACCCGCAGACCGGGATCCTGCAGACGCAGCGAGTCCTACGGCTAGAGAGATCAAAGCCACCAGAATCCCGAACGTCCCTCCCATGCGAGCGAAGCCTATCTTTCCGTCACCGGAAAAAGCAACGACCAACAGAGGGAGGGAGGAACCCGCCAGAGCGCCTAGGGCGCCGAAACCCTGTCGCATACTAACTACTTGCATGCGTTCGCTGCTACTGGGCGATAACTCGGCTCCCAGAGCATCATATGAGACGCCCAGAAGGCTTCCGTTTGACGCGTAGGCAAGATGTATGATCCACCAGTAAATGATGAGCGTCTGAATAGCCCAGCCGGGAGGCGCGAAGAACTGGAGGAAGAAGAATAGGCCCGATAGTGGACCGCAGATGAGAAGAAACAGTCGTCGTCCAAGTCTCGACTTTGCTCGATCGGAGAAGATTCCTGCGAGAGGACTCAATGGAGCGAGAAGTATCGCTGGTAGCCCAGTTATGAGCCCTGCCTGCACTGGCGGGATGGCTGCGATACTCGTCAGATAGTAGATCAAGTAGAAGCTTGAAACATTGAAAGCTAGGTCGAAGCCTAGGCCGCCAACAGCGTAACCGATCTTACGCCAAAGCGGCAACTGATCCAATGCAGACTAGCTCCATAAACTTCCTTTCATCTCCTCCGCAAGTCGCTCAATGCCTTCTCAATTCTTCTTAGAGCTTCGCCAAGGTTCTCAATCGAGTTCGCACAGGAGAGCCGGAGATGGCCTTCTCCGCGTTGCCCGAACGCAATGCCAGGTGCCGTAGACACGTATGCCTTCTCCAAGAGCATCATTGCTATCTCGTGTGATGAGTGACTGAACTCAGAGAAATCCGGAAAGAGGTAGAACGCTCCTCTCGGTTTAACGCATGGAACACTCATACTCTCAAGTCCATGGAGCATCAGGTCGATACGCTTCCTATAATGATCAGCCATCTCTTTCACGCAGTCCTGCGGGCCTCTGAGAGCTTCAAGAGCGGCGACCTGAGCAAAAGAGGTTGAGCATGTGTTTAGATACAGGTTCAGTTTGGCCATTTCTCGCGTAATGTCTGCACTTGCGATGGCGTAACCGACACGCCAGCCGGTCATCGCGTAGGTCTTTGAAAAGGAGTTCACCAAGATGGTTCTCTCCTTCATCTCCGGCAGGGAAAGCATAGACGCGTGCTGCGTATCATAGACTAGTTTCTCGTAGACTTCGTCAGATATCACAAGCAGATCGTTCTCTAATGCGATCTCCGAGAGAGCTTCAAGCTCGCGTCGATCGAGAACGGATCCTGTGGGATTGTTAGGGGAATTGATCAGTACCATCTTCGATTTTCTTGAGATCTTGGATCGTAAGTCGTCGAAATCAATCCTGAAGCCTTCCTTCTCCAAGAGCCTATAACGAACGGGGACCCCTTCAGCCATCTTTATGCCCGGGCCATAGGGCCAAGCTGGATCGGAGATCAAGACCTCGTCTCCGGGGTTCAGCGTAGCCATCATGGCAAGGGTTAATGCACAGCTTCCTCCATCAGTGACCACAACTTCTCTCTTGGGATCCACCTCGACTCCTGTCTCTTTCTTGGTCTTCTCGGCGACGGCTTCTCGAAGCGGAAGGATTCCTGCGCTTGAGGTGTAGTGAGTGAATCCCTTCTCCAGAGCTTCCTTTGCAGCGTCCTTGATATGTTTCGGCGTATCGAAGTCTGGCTCGCCAACCTCAAGCCTGATCACGTCTTTGAGCCCGTGGGCCTTCTCAAAGATAGCCATGATGCCAGACGGTTCCAGCGACTTCGTTCTGTTTGACAACCGATCTTCAGACGAGTACTTCATGCGAACAACTCGCAACCTATCGAGCTAGCTACGCCAAGTCTACGAGTCAAGAATATTAGGATATGTCCAACCAGTAGCATCAGGAACTGTGAGGGTTATGTCGGATCTTAGGGCTCTGGCTGAAGAGCGAGAAACACTGAAACCCTTCGGCGAGCTGGACGTTCTCCTCTTCTATTCGATAGTATCGCCTGAACTCAAAACCTTTCTTGGAGACAGAGAGGTTGCTTCAAAGGTCTGGCTGAAACAGCGAAGCCTATTGAACCGAGGCTCACAGCTTCCGCCGCTACATGCAGACGAGATCGCCACAAAGGTTACGCCCGACTTGCTGAAGCTCAGGGCAAAGATGGGGTTGGCCGACGCGAGGGGTAGCTTGAACGCTGTGGAACAGAAGATCTGGAGGTATTTTCCGCCAAGAAAACTCTGCGACTACTTCTACGCCACAAACCATGAAGGGCGAGGAGGAGAGATCGATAGAATGTTCTTTGACATTGATCGACCTAAAGACATGCCTCACGAAGGAGCGAGAGAGGTCGCTGGTCTCTTTCTTGAAGCCATTCTGAGTGATGATCGATTCCATCAATATGTCAGTGACCAGCCCCTTGTGGCGTGGACCGGATCATCCTTTCACATCTACCTGTTTCTGAAGCAAAGACAGAAAAACAGTTTCTACACAGAAAACATTCACTATAGCGACGCGATGCCAGATCAGGGGTTCACTGCGAAGTGGCTTCAGTCTGTCAGGAAAAGAACGCAGGTTCCCATCATTGGCGGACATGAGAAGAGGCCTGGATTCATCACGATCGACCCTTCCCAAACTCCATCAGGAAAGCTCGCCAGGTCACCGCTCGGATCACTCCATATGTCTGACTACCAGACTGTCGATGGTATATCGATTCCAATTGAAATCGGAAGATTGCACGATCAAGGACTAACGATGACTTTGAAAGAGTATACGCCAAAGCGGCTCCTTAGCGAAATGTCCCGATTCTCCGAGGTCCTGTCGTCGAGGCGGCCGGCCGCTTAGGATTGCGCGTAGAATGGTGCTAGAGCAGATAGTAGTACATGTAAGAGATTACTCCTAGCAGCAGTGCAATTGTCCAGAAGATTGTGGTTACCTTCATGTTGAGGCGTAAGTTGGGAGGATGTTTACGAAGGAAGAGGACACCGGATATTTCTGCGTAAGCTCCTGCTATTACATGCACCCACATCATGATAGCGCCGATCTGAAATGGCCTTGCCGTCAAAAGGCCGAGACTAGTCATGAGAGATCTCCCCATTATGAGGATAATAGAGATAGCGTTCAGAACTACTACGACGCCCATGAGCTGACGATGTCTCTTGAGATTCTTCCTTTCTGCCTTGATGTAGTAGATTCCAACCAAGAATAGTACGAAGATTATCAGCTGCAGAACGAGGTTGAGGTCATAGATTGTAAGCTCTCTCACGGCTAGGCTCACCTTGACTCAAGCATCACAAGATCTGTTCTATTTGCATTGCGCAGACCGTTCAAGGCTGCTGATTCGAATCGAAGGCTTACAGGATGAAGGACGCTACTTCTTCTTGCCTTTTCTAGCTATGAGAAGTGATGCGGCCATTGCCAAGAGTAGCGTAGTTCCCGCTTCTGCGAATTCTGGTATCTGTATTTGATTCGACCAGGGACCCCATCCATGTAGGGTGCAGTGAGTTCTGGCCTTGACGTTTGGCCTGCCTTGGAACTGCCCAAGATCCAATTCTACTGTGAACGGATTGGTGCTTTGGGCTTGGAGAGTGAACTTCTTGATCTGCCCGTCGATGTCGACCTCAATTGTATCAACGTAGTGAGTTCCACTTGGGTTGAGATGCCTAACCTGAAGCCTAATTCTTCCTGTCGACCCCTGAGAGATGTCTTCAACCTGAAGAACATCGGGTATATCCGCCACAACGATCTTAACGACGTTCCCTAGAGCCACAACCGACACCAATGCCAGAAGCAGGAACCTCAGAGGCCTTCTCGCGCAGATCTTTCTCGTATGCGGTGAACGCATCGCTTGCACCAATCGATTCCTTGATTTCGCATCTATTTATCTCTTGACACGAGTGAAGAAGCAGTTCTGGACATACGGAATCCTAGCTTCAAGACATTGAAGATAGGACTAAGCTCCTTCCACATGAGCACTCACCGCGATGGTTCGGTCGAAAACTTATCGATAAGAACTGGCAATAGAAAGTGGAGAGATTCCTTGGCCCAAGAGTCAAAGAAAATCACGTTTGGTGTTCGGATCCCGGTTGAAGGCTGGGTCCCGATATCTACTCCATCTCCGGATTTCGCCTATTTCCTCCGCCTCGCGCAGACAGCAGAGAGGTTAGGCTACGACTTGATCCTAGTTGCGGATCACTTGCTCAACTGGATAGGATCGACCGCGAAGAAGGCTGCTTCCAGTCAATACCTGGCGTTGGGAACCTACGAGTCTTGGACGACTCTGTCGGCGTTGGCCGCGGTGACCGAGAGGGTCAAGCTCAGCAACATCGTTCTCTGCAACCTTTTCAGAGTTCCCTCTCTTCTCGCGAAGATGGCTTCGACATTGGACATAATCTCAGGCGGGAGATTCGTTTTGAGCATGGGGGCCGGCTGGCTTCGTGAAGAATGCCGCAGATACGGGCTTGACTGGTTCTCCTATGAGGAGAGGATCGAGAGACTCCGAGAAAGCATACAGATAATCAAGGAGCTTTGGACCGAGAAGAGAGCCAATTTTCTCGGCGCCCACTACAGACTTCAAGATGCGATACTTGAGCCTAAACCTATCACGAAACCTCATCCTCCAATCTGGCTCGGAGGCGCCTCAGAAAGCATAATGCGAATAGTGGCTGAGGAGGCTGACGGATGGGATGTCGGCTTGGCAGGGTCACCTGAAGCAGTGAAAGCAAAAGTTCAGGGTCTAGTGGAGTACTGCGACAAGGTGTCGAGGAACCCTGACACGATCAAGATCTCTCACTCATGTATGGTGGTCTTATCAGACAGAGAAGAAGAATCCATGAAGCTGGTGAAAGCGAAGGCGAAAGATCTCAATACTACGGTCGAATCTTTCATGGAGAGGCATCTTGTCGGTTCACCACGCCAGATAGCAGCACGCATGAACGAATATGTCGAAGTTGGCGTCCGACACTTTACACTCTACTTTGAGCGTGATCTCCGAAACCTTGACTTGTTCGCTTCAGAAGTCGTTCCCCAAATCGGATTGTAGTTGCCTTGAGTTGGAGCTTCGCTGGCCGAGTAACTGCTTGATTGCCTCAGTAATGCTCCACACTCGAACTATGCCTTCATCGCGTATCTTGTCGAAATGACGATCGTTTGTTATCAGGATCGAGCCTGTCTTCAGACACGCAGCCGCATGCATCAAGTCTGCCAAGTCAGTGGTGCTGAGGTACCTCTTACAAACTCTAAAAAGACCTTCCGGGACCATGGTGATCGAGGTCTTCGCAAGTAGGGCCGCAACTATTGTGACGACAGTCTGAGACCTCAAGAGTTCTGCGTAGCGAAGCATCTCTTCGACAAGGAACTCATCCGCCACAAGAGCAATGTTCGGATCCTCGATGATCTTTGTGATGAGTCTTAGGGTTTCTGTCTGCTTCCTTGGATCTCTTACCGCTGCTATGAATACGTTACTATCGAGCATGAAGGTCCGGGTATCGGGCTTTGATCTTTTCATTGACCTCTTTCCTGACCTTGCCGACGATAGTGTCTATATCCTTTCCAGAGAGTTCATCCTCTAGTTTCTTAGCGATCCTGTCAATGTCGAGCTTCTGAAGCAGCAACTGTCCGCCCCCCCGATTGCTAAGAATGAACTTTGTCCTCTCCCTGATTCCCAGCTCTCGTCGTAAGGCCTTGGGTATAACGACCCTACCTGAACTGTCAGCCTCGACTACTTCTACCATTGGTGCCACAGAAGAGGAATATGGCAAAATGGCATATAAACCAACTGCTTCTTCAGCGATGTGCTTTCGTGACGCCGGTTGGATATGGTCGAATCCCTTGGCGGACTAGCTGAAATGAAACATGCGCTCAACTCCGACCGCATCAGAATTACCATGAGCATAATCGTAGAGAATACGAGACAGAATTCAGGAATGGAACTTGAATAATGTTGAAGAACGATCTGCTCATTGTGATTCTGAACGTTGACTGGTGTTCGGGATTGGACGAGGAATTGAAGGGAGTTGAGAGAGACATTGCAGGAGGAATTTCGGTGTTGAATGAACAATTCCTGAACCTTGCGAAGATGTCACGACAGCATCAAGATGAGAGGAGATCGTCAGAAGACCGGAGCAGAAGGGAGAAGGAAGAAGTGGAGGTCTTGCGAATTCAGAAAAAACGGGATATCCCGACTCAGGATATGTGCTCCACAAGTTGACAGGTTTGCAGAACCATCACAGGCTCTGTGTAGGGTATTTATCGGAAAAGGGTCAAGTCTTGTAGGGTTGAAACAGAGGTTCCTTGATTGAAGGAATACGATGCGATAGCGATAGGTTCCGGATCCGCGATGAGTATCGTGGATCTTATGATTCGAAGAAACCCAGATCTGAAAGTCGCTGTCATAGACAAGGACGAGCCGGGTGGGATCTGTCTGACGCGAGGATGCATACCGTCAAAGCTGCTGTTATACCCAGCCGAACTGGTGAGGATAATCGAAAGGGCCGGAGAGTTTGGCATACAAGCTGATCTCAGAAGTGTTAGCTATGAAAGAGTTGTGGAGAGGATGAGATCCCTTGTCCATAAGGAGATAGATATGATACGTCATGGACTTTCCCATTCAAAGAACATAGACTACTATCCAACTGTAGCTGAATTTGTCGCTCCTTACACCTTGAAGGTGGGTGATCAAACGATACGTTCGAAGATGGTATTCCTGTGCACAGGATCTAGGCCCGTCGTTCCTCCGATTGAGGGACTGGAGACAATTGGTTACCTTACGAGCGACACAATCCTCAAAATGGATCGGCTTCCCGAAAGCGTAGGCATCATTGGCGGAGGGTACATAGCAGCTGAGTACGGGCACTTCCTGTCAGCAATGGGATCGAAAGTTACCGTATTTGGCAGAAGCCCTCGTTTCCTTCCTGAAGAGGAACCAGAGGTATCGGCATTGGCCAAGAAAGAACTAGGAAAGCACATGACAATTGTCACCAACCACGAAGTTCGCAAAGTTGAGAGGACATCAACAGGCAAGAAGGGACTGATTGCAACCGACAGAGATGGCAGCGGATCGAAAGAAGCACTGGTGGATGAGGTATTGGTGGCCGCAGGGAGGGGCCCGAACACAGACGTGCTCCACCCGGAAAAGGGAGGAATCAAAACAGATTCGAGCGGGTGGATCGTGGTCAACGAGTTCTTGGAGACCTCCCAATCAAATGTTTGGGCGTTAGGCGACGCAAACGGAAAATACCTGTTCAAGCACGCCGCAAACTATGAGTCCATGGTCGTCTACTACAATGCCATACTGAAAATGGACACAGCCGTTGACTATCATGCCGTGCCGCATGCCATCTTCACGTATCCAGAGATTGCCAGTGTTGGCTTAAAGGAAGCGGAAGCCATTGAAAAGTACGGCCAAAGCAAGGTGTTGATCGGAACGCAGCGATACGAGGACACAGCCAAAGGTGAAGCAATGGGCCTGCACGACTACTTCGTTAAGGTCATAGTCGAAAAGGATGCCATGAGGATTCTAGGAGCACACATTATTGGACCCTACGCCTCCGTCCTCATACAAGAGATCATAAACGTAATGTACACGCGAGGACAGAGCGCCGAGTCGATAATTGAAGCTATGCACATCCACCCCGCTTTGAGCGAGGTCGTCCAAAGAGCGTTTCACTCCCTCATGCCGATCGAGCATTATCATCACATTCTTGAGCATCACTATGGGCTCCTTCCGAAGTGACTGAACTCGACCGATCAGACTTCAATCAAACATGACGACAAGTCTCCCTTGAAGTATGCCTTTACGAGCGTACTCCCTGAATCTCTGGCAGACTCCTTCGAAAATCGCTTACGGCGTCTTGCGCTGGCGGAGTCTTCTGAAGACCTGCCTCACTTGTGCCCACGCTATCTATGGTTTGTTCGAGGTCGAGCTGATCGGTCTCGCTTGGCAGCCTTTTTAGCATGATTGAGATAGTTTGTCAGTGTCCAGCCTTTACGTTCCTTGAAGGTCAGGCCTAATTTCGCATACAGGTTTCTAGCGATGAGTTTCGCAATAACTTGGCTTCCTGCACCAAGCAGGCCCTCTAGAGCCCCATGGAACTCTGCTATCCTGTCGGGGATTTCTTCACGCCTGATCTGATGGGTTCTCTCGATATGATGGTACAGGGAGTTTCTGACACTTTCGCCGAGAACCTTGAGACCTTCATCGGTGGCCTGAAGAAGACACTCCTTGAAGCTCTCATTGGTGCCTATTCTTCATCCCCGCTAGCAGGTGTTACATCTCAAAGCAGTCTCGCCACAGGCGGGGAGACGCTATCGCCGGGATAGACCATATAAGGATTTGACAATCAAACGATGCAAGTCAAGCTGGAAGGGTTCATACATGCAACTTCAGTTCAATGTTGAATTGCTTCCGCGCGACCCTAAGCGGAGTCTCCGGGTCTGCCAAACGCCTTCTATGTTCGGTTCCCGGCAACAAGCATATCCATGCGTCGCGAGCTTTCCAAGGAAAACTTGTTCAAGAGATCAAATGCCTCGGCGGACACGTATTCCAGCTTTCTTGACGCTTCTCTGTAGATGCCCTGCATGATATCCTCCAACGCCATCGCCTTCTGTGGGTCGCCCAAGTTCTTGTCTTCAATCAACCGCCTTACGTGAAGTCTGTGTTCCTCAAGGGCTAGGCCCATTATGGGTTCTAGCGACATTTCTATGACTGTTTCACGTCGCACCTTATCTAAGGAACTCATCTGCTGCTGGTTCGCCTTCTCGAATGTGAGAAAGATTTCCTTCGAGCTACTAGCCTGGGATCTTTCTACGGAAGCCCTGTAGAACTCAGCTATCATGGACTCGAGCTCAATTAGTGAACTCATCACTTGACTGAAGGTGTACCTGTCCTCGCTGGCCAAGCCTCTAACGCCATCTTGCTATGATTATCTTCTTATCGGTGAAGAAGTCGACGCAGTCCATTTGCCCATGCAGAACGCCGAAGAATGACTCCTTCCATCCTGAAAACGGGAAGAAACCCATCGGTGCAGGTATGCCCACGTTTATTCCTATGTTTCCTGCATTTGCCTTCCGTCTAAACTCCCGGGCAGACCTTCCATTTGACGTGAAGATGCAGGCAGCATTGCCATACCTATTCCTATTGATCATCTCTATTGTGTCCTCAAGGCCTCTAGTCCTCATGATGCATGCGACGGGCCCGAAGATCTCTTCGTTGGCTATCTCCATGTCCGCGGTAACGTCGTCGAATACTGTTGCTCCTAGAAAGTATCCGTTGGGATAGTTCTCGACTTTTGCGTTTCTTCCGTCCAGTAAGAGCTTAGCCCCTTCAGCCATTCCCTTTTCTACGTAGCCCAGTATTCTCTCCTTGGCTTTCCTTGTCACAACCGGACCCATCTCTGCACTTTCATCCAAGCCATAGCCAAGCCTAAGCCTTGAACTCGCCTCTACGAATTTCTTCTTCAGAGCTTCATATACGTCACCGACTGCAACGAGGTTTGCTCCTGAAAGGCATCTTTGACCTGTGTTGCCGTAGAAAGAGGTCATGAGCGCTGGCATAATTGCGTCCAAGTCTGCGTCCGGCATCACCGCCAAGAAGTTCTTTGCGCCCGCCTGCGCTATCGCTCTCTTGCCATGTTCTCCAGCAAGCCGGTACACAGATCTGCCAGCAGTCGTAGAACCCACAAAGGCAACTCCCCTTATCTTTTGGTGAGCGATCAAAGCCTCAGAGGCCTCTCGACCTCCGTGAACTAGATTGATAACGCCGTTCGGCAGCGCGATCTCTTCCATGACCTTGAACGTCCAATGCATAGGGACCGGGCATATTTCGCTTGGCTTCACCACCAATGTGCAGCCTAATGCCAAGGCATAAGGGATGAACCAGAATGGTGCAAGAGTGGGGAAGTTGAAGGGCCCAAGTATCGCGAACGCTCCCAGCGGCTCTCTGACAAGCGTCTCATCGATGCCGGGAGCTATGAGGTCTATGTGCTCACCTTTGGCCAATGTGTAGGCTACTGCGCAGGCGCTCTCCACATTCTCTACGAGCCGCCTCATCTCGCCTCTGCTTTCGTCTATGATCTTGCCATGATTCTGCGTCGTCACCCTGGATAGCTCTTCGAGGTGCTCCTCAAGGCTATGCTTCAGCTTGTAGAGGTATTGTACTCTAGTTGGCGCTGGAAGCTCCTTCCATCTCTCGAATGCGCGCGCAGCTGCCTCAACCGCCCTATCGACTTCTTCCTTCAGAGCGAAGGGAACCTCGGCGATGACCTCATCCTTAGCTGGGTTCATCACAGGTTCTGAACGACTCGAGGCTGAGTCCACCCAGCTTCCATCTATGAAGAACTTCAGTCTGCCGTAATTCTTCTCAACTTCAGAGAGCAGTGTCATGGTTCTACTTGGCCTCTTTCATCGACTCGACGAGGCGATCCATCAAGGTCTCTAGCTGCTCTTCTGTGATCACGAGTGGCGGCTGGATTCTCACTACGTTTCCCTTGACTCCTCCAACTCCAACTAGTATGCCCTTCATGCGCAGAAGCTCTCTGATCTTAGCCGCCTTTTCCTGTGCCGGCGTCTTGTGCCTATGCTCCTCAACGAGTTCAATACCTATCATCAGGCCCTTTCCTCTGACCTCGCCGATCATGGATTCAGTTCCCTGAAGCTCACGTATTCGCTTCAGAAGATACTCACCCTTCATCTGCGACTGCTTTGGCAGATCTTGCTCCAACATGACTTCGAGAGAGGCTATGCCGGCAGCGCATGAAACGGGGTTTCCTCCAAATGTTGACAGATGGTCGCCGGGCTCACATGAGTCAGCGATCTCGGCTTTCGCCATGCACGCGCCAAGAGGCATACCGCTAGCGATTCCTTTTGCCAGACACATGATGTCAGGGTTAACGTTGTAGTGCTCTATCCCGAACATCTTGCCTGTTCTGCCAAATCCCGTTTGGACCTCGTCAACGATGAACAAGATTCCATGTCGGTCCAGAACCTTCTTGACGGTCTTGAAGTATTCGGGCGGCGGGACTATTAGACCACCCTCTCCGAGTACAGGCTCTGCTATGAATTCAGCCACGTTGTTTGAGGAAGAGTACTCGATTATGTCTTCGATCATCTCGGCGCATTGAATACCACAGTTAGGATATGTCTGCCCGAGACTGCATCTGTAACAGTAAGGTGCTGGAGCAAACGACACACCGCCGAGGTAGGGCCCCATGTCATATCGACGCCTCGCCCACTGACCGGTGACGCTTAGAGTGCCCAAGGTTCTGCCGTGGAAGGAGCACATCAGCGCGATGATCTCATGTTTCTTGGTGAACTTCCTCGCCGTCTTCATTGCGAATTCGATCGCTTCAGCTCCGCTGTTGCAGAAGAAGGTCTTCCTCAAACCTTCAGGAGCAATCTTCGCCAGCCTCTCAGCCAGCTCTGCCGCAGGAGCCACGTGATACATATAGGTGCAGCAATGGAGAAGCTTGTCTGCCTGTTCCTTTATCGCCTTCACAACTTTGTCGTGGCAATGTCCGGTATTCGCGACGCTTATTCCAGAGAAGCAGTCGAGGTACTCCTTCCCATCTAGATCCTTCACGAATGCTCCTTTTCCTTCCGCGACGGCGATTGGTTCGACCTTCTTGACAAAGCTGGTGATCAAATACTGTTGGTATCTTCGGAAAACATCTTCACTTTGAGTCAAGGCCTCACCTTCAGATCAATACTGCGAATAGATCTGAACTCTTTAGCTGTTCTTCAAGTAGCTAAGAGTTTCTGGCCAAGCGGCTTTGGAACGGGCAAGCGAGCATTGAGATCTGTTGTCCTAGTATGGAGTCAGTGCACTTCATCAGCAATCGGGGAATCGTTTGGTCGGGTCTATCATTGAAATAGAAGACCCTCACTATCTAGCTGACTGATGGATATGAAGACCAAGTTCACATATGTCGGAATACGGGTGAAGGACCTGCAAAAATCCATAGAATTCTACACGAAGCTGCTTGGCATGAAGGTCAAAGGCAGAGGCAGAATCGAGCAGACCAAAGGGGAAACCGTAGGACTGGAGAGCGAGGAAGGAGGGTTCGTCCTAGAACTGAACCACTACGAGAAGGACAGCCCCTATTACACTGAGTACATCGCAGGAGAGGGCCTCGATCATCTAGCCTTCAAAGTAGAAGACCTAGACAAGGCTCTAGAGGAGGCCAAGTCATTCGGCCACCATCTCATCCTAGAAATGAAAGTGGACGGCAGCCGCTGGGCCTACATAGAAGACCCAAACGGAATCTGGATCGAACTCTTCTGAAGATTCGATTTGGTCCATTTCCTTCCACAGGTCCATAGCGTAGGCTTGGCCTGCAACTTCCTACTGCACAATCATCTGAAGCAGATAGATCATAGTTCTACTAATTCCGTTTCCGCTGAACATGTCTGCAGCCTCTACCTCCTTTAGGATCATGTCAACATGGTCTCTAGCCCACGCTGCACATTTATCGTCCAGTACAACATCAACGTGCCAGAACCCGCTCCCGAGCGGAAGGCAGGATCACAGCGGGGAGCTCGCCGGTTCAGAAGCTTGTTCAGTCCTCTGAAGAAGTGCGTTCACAGCATTGATGAGGGAGCCGCATGCAGTCTGTCTCTCCTCCACGGCGTCGTTGACTCGTGAGTTGGCTTCGAGGTTCCCTATCTCTCTCTGATAGTTGGCAATCTCTTCCAGAAGCTTTTGCTTTCTTCTCTTGTATTCGTCTTGTAAGGGCCCCATTTCAGCGGCGAAAGAGTGCTCGATCGTTGCAAGCTCTTTCTTCGTGGAATCGAGTCGCTGAGTTGCTTCAGCTTCCTTCCGCGCTCCTGCTTTCAAGACACTCCTGAGGAAGCTGGTTCTCATTCGAACTGTGCGATTCAGTTCTTCTTTCAGGGCCCCGAGCTTGCTTGCTACAGGTCTAGCTGCGTGTTCCTTTCGGTCAGCGATTTCTCTCGCCTTGGAAGCGTATTCCCTTTCGGTCTGTGCGAGAAGGGCCCTTGAGTCCAGAAGCTTCTGATTGATTCTTCGAACCGACTCCTGAAGGGAGGCTTCCTTGAGCCGCTTCTCCTTTAGAGCCAAATCAATGTTGGAGAGTACTTGTGCGCACTCCTTCTCGAACTGGTCGTCCACTTTGACTGAGGGATTCGAGTCAAACTCAGATAGGACCATCCGTAGGTTCAAGAGCCAACGATCGAAGTGTTCATGGAACGGGGCAAGGGCAAACCTCTGGCCCCCTAGGCGACGAAGGCTGTTGAGGGTTCCCTCGACAACCTCTTCGAAGCTTTGAACATGTTCTTCCATGAATGGGTACTCACCGCTCGGTCGCGGACTCTCAGTCTTAGTCTTGGCTCTAGCCTTTTCAGGCCCTCTACTGAAGCCCCGCCGCGTCCGTGCCTGTCGATATCCCATAACCTCGATTTCTCGCGTTCAGAATATATCAGTTGATCGCATATGAGTTCAATCACTGGCGACTTGATTGCACGAGATCTCGGCGATCACGATCTGTCGGTCGGACTTCTATCGTAGACGCGTGTAGTTACGCTTATAGTATCATGCGATCTTACATGGAATTCGTGGTTAAAATGGTTGAGAGACGTAAGGTCAAGATAACTGTGATGAAAAGATTCAATCCGTCAGAAGTCTTCGAAAAGAGCCCGGTGACACCTGTCAATCCTCTTGGAGAATGTGAACTGTTCAGTGACGGCCGAGAGTTCCTCGTTCGCGAGGATGGAAAGATGCCAGAGGGTTTCTGCACATCAGCTTGGCACACGATCTTCTGCAACGTCAGGACCCTTGCATTTGGCGGAGATCTACCATGGTTTAAGGAGAAGGGCGTCGCCATCAGTTGTTGCTCTGACGGATTGAGACCAGTCGTATTCAAGCTTGAACGCATTTGAGCTTGAATCTTGAGAGAACCGACCAGCAGATCGCTACAGAAATCCAATGGAGGATTCCAGATCTCCCGATTCTGTTGACGCAAGGTGATTCGTTGAAGATTCTAGGGATCGTCTGCAGCCCCCGCAGCAGTGGAAACACCGAGATACTCGTACGGAGGGCTTTGGAGAGCGCGGAGAAGGAGGGAGCAGAGGTTGAATTGTGGTGCTTCGCTGGGAAGGAAGTGAAACCATGCGATCACTGCTTAAGTTGCTCCAAGACCGGCGAGTGCCACATCAAGGATGACATGCAAGACCTTTACCCGAAGATGATCGATGCCCACGGACTCATTATCGGAAGCCCCATCTACTTCTGGTCCGTCAGCGCCCAAGCGAAACTTGTGATGGACCGAACCTATGCCCTCAGACGCCCGACCAATAGGCTTGAGGGTAAGGTGGGAGGCGCCATAGCAGTCGCCGGAAGACGAGGACAGGTAGAAGGGTTGACCGTGATAAACAACTTCTTCCTAGGCCAAGGCATGACGCCAGCTGGACTCGGCGTAGACGGAAGAGGCTCCGAGAAAGGCGACGTGAAGGCAGACGAGCGCGCCTTGACTGGGGCCACCGAACTGGGAAGAAGAATGGTGGAAAGGATACGTCGAAACATGGGAGGCAAGTAGGGCGCTCCCATAACCTGAATAGCTCTATGCTGACCTTTTCACGAAGACGCAACGATCGCCCGGGTCACATGACTATCCGTTGGGAAAGGTGAAAGGGCCTCCGGTTTGGATGGCTATCACTTTTCTAAGGAACTGCTTCTCAACAATTCTTCCATTGGATTCGGTTCCGGGAAACTATCACCTGTAGACTTGTTTCGCTTCTCTGTTGAAGACTGGACAAGACTAGCTAGTTGTGTCCCATTATGGGGTGCGGTTTGTATGGCGCCTCCAACCGCATAATATCATCGGGTCCAAGGCGTATGTTCAGGGCTTCAACCGCTTCCTCTATGTGCTGCACTTTCGTCGCTCCAACTATAGGAGCCACCACTCCTTTATGAAGCAGCCAAGCGAGGGCGATTTGAGACGGTGTCACATCTTTTTCCTTGGCGACTCTCACAACTTCTTCTAAGACGTCGAAGTCTTCTGGTTTGAAGAACCTCTCGGCAAGGTTTGGATCAGTGCGGTAACGTGCTGAGTCCGGTAATCCTCCACGCGTGTACTTGCCTGTCAAGAAGCCTCTTGCCAGTGGGCTCCAAGGGATCAACCCGATCCCTTGGTCTCGGCAGAGAGGAATCATTTCCCGTTCTTCCTCTCGGTAACAGAGGTTGTAGTGATTCTGCATGCTGATGGAGCGTGTGAGCCCAAGCCTGTCACTTGTCCACAACGCCTTCGAGAACTGCCAAGCATACATGCTCGATGCTCCAATATATCGTGTCTTGCCCATCCTCACGAGATCGTCCAAGGCACGAAGTGTCTCCTCGATCGGTGTCTCATAGTCCCAACGATGAATCTGATACAGATCCACGCAATCCACGCCGAGCCGCTTCAAAGATCCCTCCATCTGCCGCATGATGTGAAGGCGTGAGAGGCCTCGGTCGTTTGGCTGGTCACTCATCGGGAAGAAGACCTTCGTCGCAACGACTGAGTCGTTTCTTCCTTTCCTGACAATCTCTCCAAGTATCTCCTCTGAACGTCCGCGCGAATATGAGTTCGCAGTATCGAAGAAGGTAACTCCAAGATCGATGGCTTTCTCAATTATGGGTCTCGCTCTGTCGACCTCAAGCATCCATTCTGCTGAGTTGCCGTAAGACCAACAGCCAAGACAGATCCGCGATACTCTGAGGCCAGATCTTCCCAGATTCACGTACTCCATGAAGATCCCTTGATCTCATTGTACGATCTGAGTTGCTGCCTTATCGTTATAAAGATTGAAGGATGAGGCTACGTCGATCAGCTATCTCCCAACTCTCCCCAAGAGAGACACCGCCAAGACAGTTGGTAGCGTTAGCTCGATCACCAATAATTCTCCAAGCGAAATTGTAGACAACAATGTAGAAAGGAACAGAATTCAATCATGGATAGAAGCATAGGATCAGATAAACGGTGTCGACAGCCAGCGCGCTTACTTAGTCCCACTGGGCCATGCAGAAAGTCGTGGCCCAATGACTGCCAATGCGGTTCGCTCATCTTTGCCTTGAACTCTCGAACTTCGCCATAACGATTCTCGTAACCGGAAGCCCTGCCGCAAAGAACGACATGGGAAGACCTCCTTAACAGAGTACCATCACGACTTATTACCTTCCATGGCGAACGAGCTAGCATAGGGAGGGACTCTGGAGATGCCTCTGGCGTTCATCTTCATCAACTCCGAGGTCAGCTCGGAGGATGAGGTTGTGAAGGCTCTTAGAAAGATGGAGGATGTCAAGGAAGCCTACGTGGTCTACGGCGTATATGACATTGTTGCTAAGGTCGAAGCGGATACGATAGGCAAACTCAAAGAAGTCATTGCTTCGAAGGTTCGTCGAGTCAACGGGGTTAGATCAACGCTGACCATGATCGTTGCCCAAGGGACCTAGGGCTTCCTTCTTCTCTCCTGCAGCCGCGATTCAGGCTACAATGTTCTTTCGTAGTATTGTTGTGCAACTTTAACTGCTTTATCCGGCACCTCAAAGATCCCTCCGGCAGTATCCTTGACCTTGCCTTTCTCGCGGCTACAGATCATAGTTCGATGCTATTCTCCCAAATAGTCATGCTAGCACACGGCCCATCTGCCCCGTGCCGCTGACTATGGCTACTGTGCTCTTGGGTAGGAGCCGAGAATTTTCATGTCGATCGTTCTTCTTTGAAGTTCCTCTAGAGCGTCTTGACACTTCGCATCCTTTCTATGTCCTTCGAAATCGCAGAAGAAGATGTACTCCCAAGGCTTGCCTCGGGCAGGCCTCGACTCTATCTTTGTGAGGTTGATCATTCTGCTGGACAAGGTGGCTAGTGCCTCGTAGAGTGACCCCGGGCGATGCCTCACTGAGAATAGCACTGAAGTTCTGTCCTTGCCAGTCGGCTTATGATCCTCCCTGCCCAGCACGAAGAACCGTGTCTGGTTTTCACGGTTGTCCTCGATGCCGGAAGCGAGAACCCTTAGTCCGGACAGCTGCGCGGCCATCTCGGTACCGATTGCTGCAACTTCATCCCTCTCACTCGCAAGCTTGACAGCATCTGCAGTGCTTCTGGTCTCCACAAGTCTGGCAGACGGCAAATTCTCTTTGAGATACAGACGGCATTGAGCGAGAGCCTGAGGATGAGATGCCACCTCCCTAATCTCATTCAACTCCGTGTCCGGTCTCACTATCAGATTGTGCGTGATGCGCAGTATGACCTCGCCAGAGATCTTGAGATCTAATTCGTTTAGCAGGTCCAAGGTTGTTACTACCGATCCCTCATTCGAGTTCTCTATCGGAACAACGCCACTGTCCGTTTCGTGAACCCTGACCGACCTGAATACATCGGCTATGCTTGGCCGCTCATCGAATATTGCATTCACATCGCGGAAATGCTCACGAGCGGCCTGTTCGCAGAAAGTTCCTCGAGGTCCAAGAAATGCAACCTTCGCCTCCTCCATCTGTACGCTTCGGCAGAGGCGCATGATCGCTCTGTATACGCTCTCAGTCAGCTCTCTCGGAAGGGACTTTCGCGCGGCCTCCTCGCCGATTCTCCGAAGCACCGCGTTCTCTCTGGCTACGTCGATAACCGGCAGCCCCACCTTCTTCTTGTATTCCCCGATCTCTCTAGCGAGCAGTACCCTCTCAGTCAAGGCCTCCAAGATCCGCTCATCGATAGCGTTGATCCTTTCGCGTATCCTATCTCTTTCATCCATCCTGATCACTTCAAGACCTTTGGTATAGCCCCTGAGCGAATCATGAAGTCAGCGAGTACTATCGATACGACTGCCTCGACAACTGGAACAGCTTTCGGTACCACGCAGGGATCATGCCTACCGCTCAGCTCTAGGTCCGTCTCTTTGCCGGACGCGAGATTCACGCTCTTCTGCTTTCTTCGGATGGACGGGGTGGGCTTGAACGCCACTTGAACCACAATCTCTCTGCCGGTCGATAGCCCGCCAAGAATTCCCCCGGCCTTGTTCGTTTCGAACTGCACCTTCCCTCCCTCGATGGTGAGTGGGTCGTTGCTTAGTGAGCCCCTTGACCGAGCAGCGTCAAAGCCTGATCCGAACTCAACTCCTTTGACGGCTGGGATATTGAAGAGCGCTTTGGCAAGTTCCGAGTCGAGAGACTCGAACAAGGGCTCCCCGATGCCCGGCGGTACGTCATACGCCACAGCTCTAACCGTCCCTCCAAGACTATCGTCAGCTTCAGCGACTTCCAGAATGGCCTTCTCCATTAGTGGTGAAGCCTCACGGTCACCACACCTCACAGGACTCTCGTACACCCACTTACGAAGCTCCTCACGACTCAAATCCGTCTTTGAGGACACGTTCCCTATGGATGAGGCGTGAGCTAAGACTTCGATTCCGACGCGAGCAAGAAGCTTCTTCGCGACTGCGCCAGCCATAACGAGGGGAACGGTCATTCTGCCTGAGAAGCGTCCTCCACCTCTGTAGTCGTTGAATCCTCCGTATCGCATTCTGGCGGGGTAGTCAGCGTGCCCTGGCCTAGGAATCTCCTTGAAGTGCTCATATGGTTGTGAATCCACATCCTTATTCTCGATAATCATGGCGATGGGTGCGCCCGTCGTTTTGCCTTGGAATACTCCGGAGAGGATCTCTGCTTTGTCCGGCTCGGTTCTTGCTGATGTGATGCCAGGGTGCCTTGGGATTCGTCTGTCAAGTTCATGTTGCACATCGTTCTCGTAAAACGTAAGTCCAGCCGGGCAACCATCGACAATCACGCCCACGCATTTGCCGTGACTTTCGCCGAACACGGTCACCACGAACTCCTTTCCGAAGCTATTCCCCGACAAGAGCATCTCCTCCAAGATTCTTCAAATCCTCAAAGAAGTTGGGATAGGACTTCGTAACGCATGAAGCTCCGTCCAGTATGGTTCTGCCCTTCGCGCCGAGCGCAGCGACAGCGCATGCCATAGCGATGCGGTGGTCTCCGCAAGAGTTCACATTTGCGCCTTCAAGGGAAGGCCCACCAGTGATCTCCAACCCATCGTTTGTCTCCTGAACCTTGGCACCCATCTTTCCCAGTTCGCTTGAAAGCGTTCGCAGCCGGTTGGACTCCTTCACTCTCAGCCTCTCTGCATTGGTGATCTTGGTTGCTCCTTGGGCATAGCATGCTACCACTGCTAGAGGAGGAATGAGATCTGGGATGTTCGTGGCGTCTATCTCAGTTGCCCGAAGCCGTGTTCGTCGGATCCAGACTGAGTCTCCTTCGGCATGAGTCTCAACACCCATTTCGCTTAGAATTGAGAGGACCTTGCTGTCTCCTTGAATTGATCCTGAGGTTCTTAGGCCTGAGACACCAATCTCGGAGCCTGTTACCGCACCGGCAGCGAGCACAAACGCGGCTGATGAATAGTCACCTTCGATAGGATGATCATATGCGCAGGCTGACTGCGCTCCATTGACTGTGAACTGCGTCAGGTCATTGTTTGCCTGAATCTCTATGCAGTGGCGCCCCAGTACCTCAAGAGTCATGCGCACGTAGGGCCTAGACCCTAATGGTGTACTAACTTCGATAGAGGTTGGACGAGGTCCAAGAGGCGCAGAAAAAAGCAAGCCAGAGATGAATTGAGAGCTGACATCACCCACCACTTGGACTCTGCCTCCGATATAGGTAGGGCCGAACAAGACCAGTGGGATATGGCCGTCACTGCGAAGTGAGTAGCATAGGACTCCCAGCTGCCTCATAGCATCGAGTAGGGGTTGCATTGGCCTCTTTCTGAGGGACGGCCCTCCGGTTACAATGGAGATTCCTTCGGCATGAGACAAGATTGGCGTTACGAAGCGCACTGTTGAAGCTGATTCATTGCAACTAACAATGTCGCCGGGCGCTTTGATTTGATCCACGCCTACGACAGTGAGGGATCCTTCTTGAAGTTCGACCTTCGTCCCATAGGCCTCGACGGCTCCAATCGTCGCGCGTACGTCTTCACTCAACGACGGGTTTTCAATCCACGATTTCTCAGGCGAGAGAGATGCAGCTATCACGGCTCTGTGCGTGTGAGATTTCGAAGGAGGCGCCTGAACTGAGCCCTGAAGCCGGGAGCCGCCGCGTATCGTGATCTGTTCAGGTATGCTTGGCAACAACTCTCGCCTTACTATTGTTGAGCTTAGCCTCGATGAGCTGTCCCTCAAACCTAGACATCGCGCGGCGCACTTCCGAGGCTTGATGTCTCTTCACTACAGCCACGGTCGCCGGTCCCTTACCCGATAACCCAGAGGCAACCGCTCCGACATTCATCGCTTCAATCGCAACGTTCGGCTCCCATCCAAGGAGAATTGAGTGAGCCAGCCCATTCAGGATCAACGCCTCCCAATGGTATCCATTCAACGCCATCCTGTGAGCAAGTTCGCTGATGCGAGCCAACTTTTGAAACTCTTGCAGGTCCACGTTGGCCGTGTACGACTTCTCAGGTGGGACATGGAAAAGAACGCGGTACTCCTCCCGAATCCTCTCCCTCTTGAGGATCCTTCTCCGCTCGTTGTCTGTAACTACGAGTCCACCATAATACGAGGCAGATGCGTCATCGAAGGCTCCTGTAATTGTCACACCTGCCGCGACTGCTGCTTCAACGCTATCCTCCAGAATCTCTCTGTCCCGAATCTTCTTTCCAAGCGCAGCTGTCGCGGCGAGGGCAACCGCATTCGCGGCTGCACTGCTACTCTTCATTCCCCGTGCAATCGGTATGTTCGATCTCGTTTCGACATGTGCACCAAATTTCTTGCTTGCCTCATGCCGCTGAAGAACCTTGCGGACTACCGTGGTCACCAGATTGGTTGACTCACCCGGCTCGTCCTGAATCATAGCCGTGACCTCACCTATGTCTCGATTCAGCTCGACTCTTGCCTTGGTCCAGAGATCAACACCAAGAGCTGCGCCTCTACCCGTTGATATTGCGTTCACAATCGTTGCCGCGCCGTATGCAACCGCCTCAGCGATAGGCATGGCCTCTAACCTCCGGCACCGCTTGCGCCAGCCAGCGCATGGCGCATTACGTCGAGAGGCGCCTTCCTCCCGGTCCAGATCTCAAACGCCGCCGCCCCTTGGTGAAGTAGCATCTCGACGCCGCCAATCGTTTTGCAACCGGCCAGCCTTGCCTTCCGCAAAAGGTCAGTCTCAGATTGACTGTAGACAATGTCGAAGATAGTCAGGTCTCGTCCGAGACGTATCTGGTCGATGGGCAAACCGTTCTGGTTGCCCTCCATTCCAACCGAGGTGGCGTTCACAAGAACATCCGTCGTCGGCAGCGCCTCTGCCAAGTTCTTCTTCGTCAGGTGGCAGATCTCAATATTCCTCCGCAGTCTTCGCTTGACCTCCCGCTTGAGCTTCCGTGCCTTCTCGAAAGTCCTGTTCAAAACCACAATCCTAGGTGAGATCTTCGCTAGGGCAAACACGATTCCTCTTGCAGCTCCTCCGGCCCCTAGAATCGTAAAGGCAGAATCCTTCAGACGAACGCCGCTCCGCCCCAAGGCTTCAACCGCACCCGTCGCGTCCGTGTTGTAGCCCACAAGTCTGCCCTCAGCATTCTGCACCGTATTGACGGCGCCAATGCATCTGGCAGGCTCGTCCAGCCCGTGTAGGTAATTGACTATCTCGATCTTGTGGGGAACTGTCACGCTGAAACCTAGAACGCCTAGGGATCGTAACCCTCGAACAGCGTCTCTGAGCGATCGGGGCGAAACTCTGAACGGAACGTAGACGCAGTCGATCCCTAGCTCTCTAAACGCCGCGTTATGCATCACCGGACTCAATGAATGCTCCACCGGATCGCCTATGATTCCGCAGACACGGGTCCTGCCAGTGATGAGCAATTACGAACACCCCATTTCCGTGTAGATCCGCCGCATCCTCGACAATGGAATTTGGCCAGGGGCCACCGATCTTCCGTCATCTAGCGACGCGAAAGTGAACGCAGCTCCATAGATCGGCGAAAAGATGCGACTCTGAACGCCTAGCGCACCCATCCCGAAACAAATAACCCCGCCTCTCCTACTCGCCTCTCGAGTGAGAGCGAGCAGACGAAGATTGTCTTCAAGCCTCCTCACCGTCGTGACTAGTTTGGATAGCGTTGCGCCTGAACTTCGGCAGAGCTGTAGAACTCTCTTCAACTTGATATCAGAGGGCGTTCCTGTGAAGTCGTGATGCGATGCGATCGTTCTTGCCCCTGCCTTACGTAACTTGTTGATCACAGCGTTGAGGTCCCTCGTCTCCACCTCAACATCGACGTAATCGAACCCAACCTCCGCGGCGGCAATTAGCGCCTCGACGCGTTCCGCTTTCGTTGGGTTTCGAGCTCCACCGTTGTTGCTCGATCGGAAGGTAGCTATGAGAGGCATCGCTCCGGACCCAACTATCTTCTCAACCGGTTCCTCTCTTTCGAGGTAGTCGAGCCGTATCTCGGCTAGATCAGCGCCCAATCGACTCGCTTTACGCACCATTCTTGAAGCCTCGCTGACGGTGGGAGCTGGAATAGAAACGGCGATCTTTGGTTTCACTTCTCGACGATCGACTCCTCTGCAACTAGTGTGCCAAAATGCCGTCCGCCCTGCTCGACATGAACCAAGACCTTGCTGCCTGGCTCCAGCTCTGCTACAGACTTAGATCCGTCTCTGGTCACTAGCCGAATTGTCTCAGCATTCTGAAGAATAGTCTTTATCTTCCTGCCTCGCCACTGCGCCTCTATGAGCACCAGAGGGCGCCGCTCTATCTTGACTCTGCCCACGCAAGTGGGCCTCGTCTTGCCTTCCCGATTCGCTATGAGCACTGGGTGCCCTGCCTCAAGCTCCGACAGATAGTTCGTCCTTTCTGCAGCGGAGAGAACGTACAGCGAGACTGGGCCAGCGTTTACCCTGAAAGGCCGGCTAGCGACGTACAGGTTCTCCTCGACTTCCGCTTGCACTAGAAAGAGAGCATTTGACTGACACCCAACCAGAATCCCCTCTCCGGGCATCATCAAGTCGATGGTGTCAACACAGGCTCGAGCGCCGAGACCAACCTCTCTCTTCCCGGTCACCTCCACCTCAACGAGATCGAGTTCCGCTATCCTATTGCGCATTATCTCGGCTGTTTTCAGGACCTCCTCCGGTGATGAAGAGCTCAAGACCACGCCGTCTGATCCTAGCTCCAAGGTCTCTAGGGCTAGTTGCGCTTCATGGTGATCACCGACCTCCATCAGTAGCTTGCCCTTAAGCCTCGTCTTCGAAATTATGTTCTCAAGCGGGATCACCTTCCAGTCTGCACACCTAGCTATCACATAGCTGGTGCCCTGATCGAACGCATTCACCACCTTTTCCTCGTCTCTTGCTGAAGCAACCTCTACTACTAGTGCCGTGGGCTTGTGCGTCTCGTCGAGATCCAAGGAGAGCGATCCACTGTCTTGCACCAGTCGTATGTCAGAGTCCCTTGCTGGAGAGGCAACGGTCACCTGGGCTCCTGTGAGTTTCTCGATCTCTCTCTTTGAGAGCTTCTGACTCACAATCACGTTGGCTCTCCTGAGACTGTCGCCAAGCTCGGAGGCTCTCTCCTCCAAGTTGTCGAGGAGTACCCAGAACTCCTTCATTGCTCGCCACCCACCAACCGGAGCGCTTCATCTACTCTGGCGCCGTCATGCACGATCGCGACCAAGGCACGTGCCATGTTTCTTGGATCTTTGTGCTGGAAGACGTTCCGACCTATGGACACTCCCGCGCAGCCCGCTGCGTTTGCGTCATACACCATCTGGAAGATGTCACGGTCGGTCTTCGCCTTCGGCCCGCCCGCTATGATGAGCGGAACGGGGCAAGACGCCACAACCTCCTTGAAGGACTCAGGGTCTCCAGTGTAGTTCGTCTTGACGATGTCCGCGCCTAACTCGGCTCCCAGCCTTGCGGCATGCGCCACCACGGTCTTCTCATGCTCGCTCTGAATGCTCGGACCTCGGGGATACATCATCGCCAAGAGCGGCAACCCGTAGGCATGGCATTCGTCAGCAACATCGCCAAGCTCGATAAGCATCTCTGCCTCCGAGGGCGCTCCCATATTTATGTGAACAGACACTGCGTCTGCCCCAAGCCTCAACGCCCCAAGAACGGAGCAGACACGAACCTTCCTGTTCAGGTCAGGCGAATGCTTCGTGCTCGCGGAGACATGAACTATGAGACCAGCGTCACCCGTGTTGACAGTCCTCGCTATTCCTTTGTGTATCACAAACGCGTCCACTTTCGCCTCCAGAAGATTACTGATAGTGCTTCGCATGTCACGTAGGCCTTCTACTGGACCTAGCGTCACGCCATGATCCATTGGCACAATCACAGTCTTCTTATCTGCTCGGAATATTCTTGCGAGACGTTTCTCTATGCCATTCAACCTCCAGTCACCTCTTTTTCAACAATCCTTTCCGTTCGAGAAGCTCAGCAACTAGAACCGCACCTTTCGCTGCACCCATCTTCGTGTTATGCGAGACCAACACGTACTTCACACCGCCCAGAACTCTGTCATCGCGCAACCTACCAACCACCGTCGTCATCCCGCCGTTTGTGTCACGGTCAAGCCTAGGCTGCGGTCTGTAAGGATCCTTAAGCAGCAGAAGAAGCTCTGACGGCGCGGTTGGAAGACCGGAATCAGCCAGCGACCTACTGAACCTACGCATAGATTTCTTTGCATCTTCGACAGTGCAGTTCTCTCTCGTCTTGACGTAGACGGCTTCAGTATGCCCCTCCCTGACATCGACGCGTGTGCAGGTGCAACTTATCTTGATGTCTGCCTGCGCAAATGCGCCTTGGAAACCTCCGAGAATCTTGCAGGTCTCCCTCTCAACCTTCTCCTCTTCGCCTGGGATGAATGGAACGATGTTGTCCGTAATGTCCAACGCTAAGACTCCGGATGATCTGCCAGCGCCTGAGACCGCTTGCATAGAGGTCATGACAACCGCCTCGACAACGTAGTCGTTGTGAAGCGGCTTCAGCGAGATCGCTAGCCCCGTCGTGGTACAGTTAGGTATCGGGACGATGAAGCCTCGCCAACCTCTACGCTTCTGTTGGATATCTAGTGCCTCAAGATGCTCACTGTTGACTCCTGGGATGAGTATCGGTACATCTGGCTCGTACCGAAAAGCAGAGGCGGTGCTAACAATCGGTGTATGCTTTGCATAGCTAGGCTCAAGGCTGCGCGCGTGTTCAGATTCCAGCGCAGAGAAGATCAGATCGACGCTTGAAGGATCAAACTGCGAAGAGTCCTCGGTCACCGCCTCAGCGATCGAACTGGAAAGAGAGCCGTCGCAGAACCACTCCAGAGCGCCCGTCTGAGCGTTTCTCAGAGCCTCATCGTACCTCTTTCCTGCCGATCGGGCTGAGGTGAGCAACTTCTCTATCTCGAACCACGGATGCCCGTCCAAGGCAGCGACAAACTGCTGGCCGACGACGCCAGTTGCCCCAAGAACAGCAACCTTGATCAAGTGCCAACCCTCGTCAATGACTTCTTCACAAGACGCAGGGCTTTCTGTCGCTGCTCCCAGTCCACCATTAGAACGATCGATGAGGCGATCGTGAATATGCCGTAGATATTCAACGAAGCTTCTCTAAGCGGCTCAGAGATCGACGCTATTAGCCCAGGCGTCTCCACAAGCCCAACTCCAACTATCTTGATCAAGGAGAGATTGTCACGCACCGCCATCGCGGTCGTCTGTGCGTGCGCCAGAACGCACTCATGTATCTCTCTGAGGAGTCTCAGTTTGCGGTGCCAAGGAATGTAGATGATCAGCGAGTTCGAGTTTGCTGAAAAGCCTAGAATCTTCGTCTTCTGGCCAGTTATTTTGGAGAGTATCTCCTTCAGAATCTTGGGATTCTGCGATATGTCTTGCCCCGTTATCGTCACCATCGCAGAAGGACGGGCGCTCTCAAGCTCAGCGGCGAGGCCGTTTGAGAGTGAACCATTGATGACGGTTCCACCAGACCGGAGAGAATGTGTTGTGTCCGGCGTGATCCTAAGCCTGAAGGTATCGTCCAGATATCGAAGAGCCTTCGTCTTCAGGAATTTGGTTCCTGAGTCTGCGAGACCTATCAGCTCTCGGATAGAGATCTGAGAGATCGGCTGAGCGTCCTTCACTAGCTTGGGGTCAGCGGTCATCAAACCGTTGCTGTCGGTCACAAGGATGGATTCGTCAGCTGGAAGGCACCGCGCCAAGAGGAAGGCCGTAATATCGCTTCCTCCACGGCCCATAGTTGTGATCCTTCCGTCAGCGACCTTGCCGATAAATCCCGGCAGCACCGGAACGATTCTGTCTTCTAGGCAGGGTAGAACATGGCGCTGGATTCGGCGTTGACATTCGGAGATTATTGGTGCTGCGTCTCCAAAGTTGTCGTCAGTTGCTATCGGCCAATCGTCATCATGCGGGTCGAAGTATTTCGACCTCACTCCTTGCGCCGACAGAGCAGCATAGAAGATCCGGGCGCTTGTTCTCTCACCCATCGAGAGAACATCGTCCACATTGGCATCTGACCTATTCGAGCATGATGCAGAGAGCGTCTCAAGCAGATCGTCCGTCGTTCTCCCCATCGCAGAAACAACGACCGCCACCTGCACGCCCTCATCTGTCTCCCGCCTCACCACCCCCACAGCCCTCGAGACCTTTCGAGGCGATGATAAGGACGAGCCGCCGAACTTGACCACCAGACGAGAAACCTTATGTTTAGTCTTGACTCTCACGAGATTTCACCTGAGAAGCCACGCCGACCATATTGCGGCTAAAGCCGCAAGCTCGGCTGGCTATCGATAGCTAAAATAGAACGCTGCATAGCTGCGGACAAAGACAGTGAGCAACCTTCGACTCATTGTGCAGCGCCTTGTCCCCGCAATGCTGGCAATGTTCCTTAAAAAGGCACGTGTCGCAACACGATAGACCACGACGCACTTACTGAATATGCCAAAAGCCGGGAGGTCGTCTCAAATGCTCGGAACGCTTTGCCACAGCGGGCAAAGGATAGGCTTGTTAGGGGATGGGCTGCCTTCTAGCACTGTCGTAGAATGATCAAGGTATTCGTATTCGTAACTCCTCTGACCTTGCGAATTCTCTCGATGGACCGATTCACTTCAGCAATGTTCAACGTTGAGATTATCGCTGCGATATCATATTGGCCCGTAACTTCAAAGACTGTCTCCACTCCGGGAATCCTCTTTAGATTCTCAGAAACCGCAGAGGTAGGAAGTTGTGGGTTCACTGAAACAAGACTCACTGCTCGCGCTCCTTTCGCAAACCCCAATTGAATCGTGAACTTACTGATCACCCCAGACTTCACCATGGCACGAATCCTCTTTCTCACGGCCCCCTCCGACAGTCGAACCGTCCTGCCGATGTCAATATAGGACGCACGCCCATCGTCCCTAAGAATCTCCAAGATCTTCTCATCTAGTTCGTCCAATCGTGCCGCACCATCGGCCGATCAACCTTGAGACAGATTTAATGATTTCTGTACGACACCGACGATGGGACGCCATGCGGGTTTCGTCGCATACGATCCGCCGTCTCGGGCGAACGAATTCCTTAAGATTTGGTCCGCTAACTGGTTCTCCGTAACGAAAATCGTACCCAAGGGGCGTCATAGGTCCGAAAGACTTATAAGAAGTCTGGTTTGCACAATACGGCTACATCTACTATTGGAGTAGGAAGAAACATCTAATGGCAATGGCAAAATGCCCTGACTGCGAAGCAGAGATTGAGATAGCGAATGATGCGCTGATAGGCGAGATCGTAAGTTGCCCAGACTGCGGTCTCGAACTTGAAGTAGAGAAGATCGAACAGCAAGCAGTGGAGCTTCAGAAGGTCGCCATCGAGAAAGAAGACTGGGGAGAGTAATCGACAGCCTCTTTTGAGTTGCGTGCTGATTGCTGCATATGTCGGAACTCGAATAAGACGAAACTGTGTGCTTAGCGAACTCTTTCTCATAGGACGAAGAGACACGTTGAGTCTGGCTATTCTCTACGAATACCCTGAAACGGACGAGCAAGGAATAAGAGTCACAGCCCAGGAGATGGGCATTGATCTCAAGTTTATCCCTTTTCGGAAGGTCTCCGTTCTAGTCGGAAAGAGGGTCTTCGGTTTCAAGAGTGGAAAAACCAACTACGGTCCCCTCATCGAAGATGTTAGTGCTGTTCTCAACCGTGCTCAGAGTAAAAACCGCCGTCTCTACGCTGCCAATATTCTCGAGGCCTTTGGAAAATACGTTCTGAACCCCTTCGGAATTGAGTCAATATGCTTCAGCAAGTTCCGAACACTGGTCGAGTTCTGGAAGAGTGAGATACCTATCCCCAAAACTGTTTACGTCCCATGTGACTCTCATGATAGAACTCCGAGAGGCATCCAGATCCACAACGAAGCAACCATTGCAGATCTGATGCAACGAGATCTAGGCAATGGAAACATTGTGGTCAAACCAGACGCAGGCACTCATGGAAAGGAGGTCCGGCTCGCCTGCGATCGGAAGTCTCTGGTGAAGCTGCTTGACGAGACGGAGCCTTCGATAATCAATCCTATTGGATTTGTGGCACAAGAATTCGTGGAGAAATGGTTCTATGACCTCAGGATTATTGTCACAAAGGAACGGGGAACCCCGCCGCGTTGCCACGCAACCGCCCTAGCACGGGCAGGTTTGAAGGACTTCCGAACGAATACCTATCTTGGAAATATGGTCTTCGGCGTGAAGCTTCCCGACGAAATACAGAACACGGCTGTCAGAGCGGGGAACGCCGTGGGAAATGAAGCAGACGCTTGGGTTCTAGCTCTCGACGCTATGCCTAACGCGGCTGAAGATCGGTTCCTAGACGACGATTACCTCAGATCGGAATTCGACAAGCTCGGCCCATCGTTCGAGAAGGTGAAGGAAGTCAAACGGGATCATCGAGGCATGAATAGGGACTTTGGGGCATGGAATAGACGCCTCGAGAATGCTTACGGTGCATACAAGGAGACGGAGGCATACGGCAACATTGCGAAGATCATCGAGGAGAGCGTCAGGCGTGGAAAAGAGCGGATTCTCTTCCATGAGGCTAACTCATGCCCCGAGTTCTGGGAGCAGACCCGTCTCATCGCAGGGATGAACCTCGCAGTTCCCCTACTGAAATGCGCAAAAAGCGTTGGAGAATGAACCAGGCATGTTGATCGTTGTTAAGGCTGGAGGAAAATTGCTGGAAAAAGGTCTGCCCTCCACCATAGCCATCGACATTAGGGCCTTGTCAGAAAAGAACAAGGTCATCCTTGTGCACGGCGGAGCCATCGAAGTCACTGAGACTGCGCGGAAGCTTGGAAAGGAGCCCCGTTTCATCGTCTCTCCTGAAGGATTTCGAAGCAGATACACAGACCGAGAGACCGCGGAAATCTACACGATGGTGATGGCCGGGAAACTCAACAAGCAGCTGGTTACTGCACTTCAAAGCAAGGGAGTGAAAGCCATCGGCCTCTCAGGCCTCGACGGCCAACTCCTCAGGGCGGAGAGGAAGGAGCGCCTGGTAGTAATCAACGAGCGAGGCCGAAAAATGGCCATTGACGGAGGATACACGGGCAGAATAGTAGAGGTCAACGCGGATCTGCTCAGGCTGCTCATGGATTCAGGCTACGTCCCAGTCGTGTCACCCGTAGCCATGAGCCAAGAGTACGAGCCTCTGAACGTCGACGGTGATCGCACAGCAGCGAACATAGCTGGCGTATTGAAGGCGGACATGCTAATTCTGCTTACGGATGTTGAAGGCTTGATTGTTGAAGGTAAGGTGGTGCCCAAGCTCAGACTTGCAGAGGCGAAGGAGATGCTTCTCAAGATTGGACCTGGCATGATTACTAAGATGCACGCAGCCACGGAAGCACTTGAGCTAGGAGTGAAGGAGACGGTCATCGCCTCGGGAATGGGGCCATCTCCCGTTTCCTCAGCGGTGAACCATGAGATTGGGACGGTGATAGAAAACGAATGAGAAAGAGATAGCAGCCATCGAGCAGCAATTCGCCGCCAACATCTATGCCCGAAAGAACCTTGTCATTGAACGAGGCAAAGGAGCGATCCTCTGGGACAAGAGCGGAAGGGAGTACATAGACTGCTGGAGCGCCTACGGCGTAGCTCTAGTCGGGCACTGCCACCCGAAAGTTGTTGAGGCCATCAAACGTCAAGCGGAAACACTCCATTCCTGTCACAACTCCATCTACACGGAAGCTCGGTCCGAGTTCCTGAAGAAGCTCATGGCGATTACACCGCATGGACTGAAGCGCGCGTTCATGTCCAACAGTGGAACTGAATCAGTGGAGACTGCCCTCAAGATGGCTCGAAGATTCACGGGGAAAACTGACATCATCGCGTTCGTCGGTGCGTTCCACGGCAAGACAATGGGCGCTCTCTCAGCAACGTGGAACCCGAAATATCGAGCCAACTTCGAGCCCTTGGTGCCAGGCTTCAAACATGTTCCATACGGAAAGGCAGAGCCAGTAGCCGAAGCCATCACAGAGAATACGGCTGCGGTCATCGTAGAGCCCATCCAAGGAGAGAGCGGTGTCAAAGTTCCACCGGCCGATTTTCTCAAGGAGCTCCGGGAGCTCTGCGATAGCAAGAACCTACTACTAATCCTCGACGAGGTGCAGACAGGCTTCGGCAGGACAGGAAAACTGTTCGCCTGCGAGCATTCGGGAGTGATCCCGGACATCCTCTGCTTGGCAAAATCCGTTGCCGGCGGCTTGCCGTTTGGAGTGACAGTGGCCCGAGACGATGTAGTCGGCGCCTTGAAGATCGGGGAACACTCAAGCACCTTCGGAGGAAACCCTCTCGTCTGCGCCGCAGCTTCCGCCACCATAGATGTCATCGTGGACGAGAAGCTTCCGGAACGAGCCGCCACGCTTGGAAAGGGCTTCATGGCGAAGCTTGAGGAGATTCGTCAGAGGCACAGGATTGTTCGTGAGGTCAGGGGAAAAGGATTGATGATCGGCGTCGAATGTCGCTTCGACATCTACGATATCCTTGTTGGAATCCAGAGCCGAGGAGCCATAATCCTAGACGCGGGCCGAAATGTCCTGAGGTTTCTTCCTCCCCTCGTGATTACCGAAGAACAACTCGACAGAGTAGCCGCGATAGTGGACACGGTTGTTGGAGAAGAAGATGCCAAACTCCGCAGCACCCCAAGTCAAGCTCCTGCGTAGGATGGTCGAGCTGTACAGCCCGACAGGGCAAGAAGGCGAAATAGCCCGACTCCTCGCCGAGGAGATGCGCTCCCTCGGGCTACGCTCCACAATCGACGAGGCAGGCAACGTCATAGGTGAATCCTCGGGAGGAGAACCCGTATTTCTTCTCTGCGGCCATATGGACACAATCCCCGGAAGACTTCCTGTGAGGATGGATGAGAACAGGCTGCACGGAAGGGGCGCCGTAGATGCAAAGCCTGCCCTCGCCGCCATGATCTGCGCCGCCGGCAATCTTGTCGCCGAAGATTTTCCGGGAAAGCTTGTCGTAGTAGGGGCCGTGGATGAGGAAGGCAGGAGCCGAGGCGTTAAGAGCCTAGTCAAGAAAGGCATCCGGGCAGACTACGCCATCTTCGGCGAGCCAAGCGGAGTGGACAATATCACGATTGCTTACAAGGGAAGCCTACAACTCAAGCTGACTTGCAGGACCAAGACTGGCCACTCGTCTGCGCCATGGCTCTTCAGGAACGCCGTCGAAGAGGCCTTCAACCTCTGGGAAGAACTCAAGAAAGTTCGCTTCGCTGAGGAAGACCCAGGAAGCAGGTTCCACTCGGTGACCTCAGCCTTGACTGGGATACATGGAGGCGACACGTCTACTGTGCCGTCGCTGTGCGACCTTCACGCGAATTTCAGACTTCCACCCAAGATTTCCACAGAGAGATTCCTACAGGAGGCATCAAAGACCGTCGAGGCCTTCCGCTCGTCTCGTCCGGATGTGGGCGTAGAGGTGCAGGTCGCGGATTCTTGTGAGGGATATGAAGCCGACCCGAACTCAGTCCTCGTACGTGGGCTCTCCTGGGCCGTCAGAGAGATCAGAGGAAACAGTGCGACTCTTCTACGGAAGACGGGGACTGGAGACATGAATATTCTCGGTGCTGCCCTTCGCATCCCAGCGGTTACCTATGGAGCGGGAGACTCGAAGCTAGACCACACCGACGAGGAATATGTGGATCTGAACGAATACCTAGACAGCGTCAAGGTTCTGCAAAAAGGTTTAGCGAACGTGCTAGACCTTCACAACCGCTCCAAGAAGACATGACTCTTCGCTGACGGTCTCTATTCGTTGCGGACTTCTGCACTCGACAATCCTACTCGAAGAGATAGCTGGGCACCATGTCCCTGAGCCTTGTGGTCTCGTCGAGGCCGAACATGAGGTTCATGCACTGAACAGCGTTGCCCACATCGCCCTTGATGAGATTGTCCAAGGCTGAGAGGACCCCTATCGTGCCTCGCCCCTCATCCAAGAAGAAGCCCACGTCGCAGAAGTTGGAGCCCCGCACATATTTCACGTCGGGTAGGCTGCCTGGCCCGCCGGTCTTTCGGGCACGTATCCGAATGAAAGGTTCCGTCCCGTAAGCTGTTCTGTAGGCTTTCCAGAGATCTTTCTCGTCAATCATCTTCTCCAGCGAAACGTGCCCAATACACTCGACGCCTCGGACCATAGGAATGGCAAACATTGATGCCCCAACGCGGTTGGGCTCGAGGCCCAGTTCCTGCCTCACCTCGGCCAGATGCCTATGCTCCTTGACAGCGTAAGGGCGAGCCACCCCAGAGCGCTCCGGGTGATGCGACCCTCTCGTCAGTTCGGCTCCTGCCTCAGAGGACCCCACCATAACATCAAACGAGATCTTCAAGTCGCGGAAGATATCTAGCTTGGTTAATGGGTAGGCTGCGAGAATCATGGCAGTGGCGTTGCAGCCCGGGCAGGCCACATACTTCGCTTTTCGGATCTCGTCGCGGTGCAGCTCAGGAAGCCCGTATACGTATTCCTTCAGAAGCTCTGGGAGCGCATGATCCATGCCGTAGAATTCCTTGTAGCGGGCTGGGTCCTTAAGCCGGAAGTCTGCGCTTGTGTCGATAAGCCTAGTGTTGTGGCCAACGAGTTCTCTTGAAATGCTGAAGCTGGCCCCGGAGGGAACGCAGATGAAAGCTACATCGCTATCTCGGGCCTGCTTGAGAGCAGCCTCGTTCACTTGAGAGAAAGCGGAGCGTGCTGGATCGAAGAGTGCAAACTTCAGCTTTGTGAGGTCCAAGAGGTTCGGATGCTCCAAGTGCACTTCTTTTCCAGCCAAGTCGGGTTGGCGCGTTGTGGCAAACTGCAGTTCGACGTTAGGATGTCGGACCAAGACCTCAAGCACGGCGGCGCCTGTGTAACCTGTGGCTCCGATGATACCTGCCCTAATCTTGTCGGCCATTCGCCATCAATCTCTATCCAAGGAAGCGGAAGTGACCTTAAAGCCTTCCACGAACAGACAAGAAAACCAAACGCCCAGAGAGAAGGCGTCGAAGTCATTGAACACGGTGACCATGGGCGTATCTGTAGGTCGCAGCTAGAGAGGTGACGGCTCGCTCAATCGACGGGTAGACTGGGATCCTGTTCTCTTCCAGAAGATCCGTCGCCTCTGCCACAAGTTCCTTCATGCCGGTGATGTGAACTGCTATGGGCTTGCTGGCTGTGGCGAGCTTCGCCCTGATCTCAGCGATCGTGCGCGCCAGGTCGAATTGGAATTGTGGAAGCGCAACTATGAAGAGCGCCACCATGTCCACATGCTCGTCTTCGGAGATGGTTTCTAGGGCGAACCTTAGGGAGGCGTCTGGGCCGAGGGTCTCGAATAGAGGCTCAGCGTCAACTGGGTTTCCGGCGCGGGCCCACAGAGGCATCTTGGCCTGGAGATGCTTGATGGTCTCAGGCGAGAGCTCAGCTAGCTCTAGGCCGTCATGTGCGGCTCGGTCTGAAGCCATGACTCCTCCGGCGCCTGTGAAGGTTACGACCGCCAGCCCACGCCCTCTCGGAAGCGGCTGGTACGCGAAGATCTTCGCGAGGTCCATCATCTCCTCGAAGCTTCTCGCCCTCAGGATGCCTGCGCTCCGGCAGGCTGCTTCGAAGACATCGTCCCTCACCGCGATTGAGGCGGTGTGCGACGCTGCGGCTTTGGCTCCTTCGGGCGTACATGCGCCTTTGAGCAGGATGATCGGTTTGCGCTTCGAGACCTCGCGCGCAACCTTCACGAAGCCCCGCCCGTCCTTCACGCCCTCCATGTAGATCGCGACGACTCGAGTCTCATGATCGCTTGCTAGGTACTGCAGGACATCTTGGTCGTTGACGTCTGCCTTATTGCCCAGGCCAGCCACCTTGCTCACTCCGAACCTTTCAGCGGTGAGCATATGCCACAGCGACGCAGCAGCGAAGAGCCCGGTTTGGGCTATGAAGGCTACAGATCCTCGCTTAAGCTTTGGAAGCGAGATGAAGCTGGTCGTGAAGTTGTTCGCCGTGTTCACGATCCCTGTCGTGTTCGGCCCGACGATCCGCATCCCAGCCCTCTTGGCGGTCTGGACGATAAGGCGCTCCCTCTCCTCGCCTTCCCGGCCGACTTCACCAAACCCAGAAGATGTGATAACTGCGACCTTCACTCCCTTCTCTGCGCACTCCTTAATAGCCTGTGGAACCTTCGGCGCAGGAATAGTAACGATCGCCAGATCCACTGATTTCGGCACCTCAAGAACTGATCGATAGGCCTTCAAACCGAGAATCTGATCAGCATTTGGGTTCACCGCGCAAACCTCTCCGCGAAAACCCAGCTCAAGAAGGTTCCGAAGTTGAACGTGCCCGAACTTGGATGGGTTTCTGGACGCACCGATTACGGCCACACTGCGAGGCTCAAAGATGAAACGCATATCTTGGCTACGCAATCCGCTCAACAGTGGTGTCCTCGATCAGAGCTCTAGCTGACGCTTATGGATAACTAGGTTTTGTATGCGACAAAGGCGTTTGGCAGGGCTTCTAGAAGACTAGCCGCGTAAGGGCGTAAGCTTGGTGTGGTGCTCAACATGCCAGTTGACAATCTCGACTAGAGAAGTCGCCCAAGCGCCTTCCTTTTTCAAATACCCAAGGAGGCCTTCGTGAACCATTTTCCAACCAAGATAGTCCCTATCGTCCCAAACTCTCTGATGCTACAGCAATGAGGCGCATCCCCCAAACGTCTTGTTATCTCTGAGATGGACAGGCAGCGCCTTGTTGCCTTCTCAACATCTCCGGAGAATTCGCCAAACAGAACTCCATCCATCACGATGAGGGGGGAGCTATATGATGGACAACTCTTGTGAATCGCTCAAAGAAAAGACTTGAAAAGGAGAGGCTATTCCAGCCCGGAAACCTACGGCTTCATTGTATCCGAGCGTCGCATCGTACAGGAAGCCTGCCCTGCTCTGTTCTCTCCATGTCTTTCTGAGATCGAAGCGAGGTAGCGCTGTCTAATCCCTCGACTTTCCTGCCAGGACCTGCTCTAGCCATCTCTTCTCTTTGAGTAGAAGATCTGCATCGTTGAAACTGGAGCAGCTGTCATGCAGGCCAGCCTCTCAGCTTGGCTCGTGAATTCTACGGATCGCCTTGGATAGAGCTGAATCACAAATGTCATATTAGGGGTCATATGTGTGCCAGCTCGAACTTCCACAAAGATAGAACGCGGATCAGAATCTATACCTCTCCTTAAGCGTAATCCAGTTGTCAAAACTCCAATAAGAATCTTGTAATTGGACATTCGAAAACAGAAGGGTCTCTTGAAGCATCAGAGACATTCTGCCTCCACGCT
>Ga0315312_1000278_pt1 | contig 72852 bp, 76 predicted proteins | sample TDP7_MG_FD_203629 | JGI IMG/M metagenome (GOLD analysis project Ga0315312, IMG submission 203629) | Freshwater sediment microbial communities from Lake Towuti, South Sulawesi, Indonesia - TDP7 | ecosystem: Environmental > Aquatic > Freshwater > Lake > Sediment | place: Indonesia: South Sulawesi... | reverse complement strand
TTGCACATTCGCAAAAAAAGCATGAAGCGCATAATCGTAGCTGCCATCACTTATGGAAACACACTCAAAATTTCCTAAGTTGAACCGATAATAACCTTTGTTCATAGTAATATCCTCCTGAAAAAATGCAACCCACAATTTTTTCTTGAGCCTACCATTTTTAGGGCAAATCCGCAATTGCTTTATCAAAAATCGCGAAAAATAAAATGGGGTGAGCGACGGGACTCGAACCCGCAACCACAGGGGCCACAGCCCTGTGCTCTAGCCATTGAGCTACGCTCACCACAATTTTTAATATTTTCCTGGTGCGCCTGAGTGGATTCGAACCACCGACCCACAACTTAGAAGGCTGTTGCTCTATCCGCTGAGCTACAGGCGCTTTCTCTACTAATTATTTTTCTCCCTAATTATATAATAAAATATTCTTCCCCGCAAGGTCCGAGCAAATCTTTCCCTCATTTAGTACCTCAAATTCTTGCCTGGTTAAAAATAAAATATGCTTTATAGGAATAGATTAATAAAATCCAAGTAAACATAAACCTTTGGCAGCAACCGCGGTTTTGAAAAGTTGGGGGGTGGAAGTTGAGGGGTGATTACACAGTATGCCCCCCACCAACGTAGAGCAGTTGACCTGTAAGCCAACGGGCCTGTTCCGAAGCCAGAAAGACAACCACGTCCGCCACGTCTTCCGGCTGCCCTAAGCGTCCCAAAGGAATCGCAGGCAGTATCTTTTTCTCTAACTCTGGCGAGATCCAGCCAGTTTGGATGGGACCCGGCGAAACGATATTTACTGTGATCCCATACCTTCCCAATTCCATGGCGGCACTGCGACTGTAAGCCTCCAGCGCAGATTTACTGGCCCCGTAGGATATTTCACCAGGGAAACAGTATGCTCCATCAGTACTCACGTTGATAATTCGGCCCCAGTGCGCCCCGCGTTTAACATGGCGGCGCGTATACTCGGCTATCATCAGTGCTACCGCGCGACTGTTAACAGCAAAATGGCGATCGTGACTCTCTGGCGTGATTTGATGGGAGCGAGTGGTCCAAAGCTCAAGCATCCGATTGAAAGGTTCCATTCCCGGCAGAATAAAGGTATCCGCCTCCCAGTGTGCTGCGTTGTTAACTAGCACCTCCACCGGACCAAACGCTTCTTCTACGTGGTCAAATAGTATTGGAATCATAGCTGGATCAGCCAGATCCGCTTCCCAGGCTTCAGCTTGGCCTCCGTGGTCGCGGATGAAACTCACCACTTCATCAGCGGGGAGGGTGCGCCTAGTCCGGTAGAGTGTCTCTCCGGGAATGTTTACTTTATCAGGCTCGGTCACCATACTCCCGGAAGTCTCTATTGGCAGTCGAAGATAGTGGATAAACACTGCTGCACCTTCAGCGGCGAATGCTTTGACCGTTGCGGCGCCGATGCCATGATTTGCGCCCGTAACGAGGACAGTTTTTCCTGCCAAGCCAGTGTCAATCATTGTTTACCTCCTTTTCCAGTCAATGTTCTGCGCTGGTAGCCATTTACCCACCAATTTTAACCTGGTGTCAAAAATCAAAAATTTCAAAAATCTAATTTAGCCTAACGCTCGCTCTTTCCCGATATCGATGAAGCTTAGCGCAACCGCGCTTGCCAAATCGATGCGGTCGGCTAGCTTATAAGCTTCTCCAATAAGCACCTTGACCGAAACCCGCCAGCGAGAATGGAGCTATTATTCGCCATGCGGTATCCTCACTCGGAAGCTGCCATGAATGGTAGCCACTGTCACTGTTAATTAACCCCTATTAAGTTCTATTGAGTTTGCGCCGTGATGATTTTCTAAGGCCACTTGCATAGATACCAATGGTGATTATGATCGCAGGAAGAATACCAATTAGAATACTTACATGAAACGGAGGTCGTGATAAAAAGATTGATTGGTAAATATAGGGAATGAAAATATCTACCACCGTAAATATCCCTAAGATAAACCAAATATTAATTGATCTCCGCCGGCTTAATCGTCTCAAGCTAAAAATTACTATGATATTTGCCACAAAAGCAGCGACAAACATCAACTGAAGAGTGAGATTCCTGCCCGCTTCTGAAAAATTTATTTTTGCTCTTGATGCTAAGGCAATTGAGATGCTGCTTACCACATACCCGATATAAGCGAAAGAAGCCAGGATCACAGCCTGTACCAGATCCTCTACCCAAGATTTAGGTCCAGTTACTGGTGTAGTCTGTTCTTTCTTTTTGATTTGTTTCTCCCAAAACACAGTGAGTAGGGAGAAGGCAAGTGTTTGTAGTAACATCTCTGGCAGTCCGAGTAGATGATGGCGAATAGGGATATTGGTGTAGAGCACTCCTTCAATTGAACTTGGAGCGGCTGCGGCGGTACTGAGGATGCTGAACACAACAAATAGATTCCATAAATAAAGCCAACCCAGTTTTTTTTGAAGTATTAGTTCTTTGAACGGCCAGATTGCGACCGCAAAGAGAAGTCCTCGTAAGGGCTGAACTAAAGGCCCAAGAACAAGATGTAGAGAGTTATACGGCCTCATGTATACCTTAAATATTTCAGAAGAGAACAACTGCTTGTAGTTAAAAAGGTTGGACATTAGAAGGCCAAATAGAAAATAGGTTGTTGTATGCAAAATTATCACTCTTAAGACAAATGGCAGGAATCCAGATTTACTTTTCAAGAGTTACCCCCCTTTCGTTAATAAGTAAAATATACGGCAGAAAAAACTAGTGGGCAATCTGCATAAGCGTATTGCCCATTTCTTTCACCTCATGAATTCCCCTAAATTATTTATTTTAAAAACACGATGGCGCCTTCTATGAAAAAACAGGAGGTAAGGGATAAAGTCGTGCAAAGGGTGGTTGCATAAAGTCGGCGTATAATGCTTTAATTATTCCTCTTTTAACACTCCGATTATAGGAAATCTTTCGAGCAAATCCTCACCATGAGGCGCTTGGTCTAGACTACTGGTCAAATCAGCACCAGCAGCGTGAATTACCTGATGCCTACCATTCTGCCATAGAAAACTGTCGGATACATCATATACCCTTCCCCTGCAGGCAATGAATGCCGGGGCTCCATTTCTACCGTTGTATTGACGAAGTTCTTCCTTCGTAAATACTCGCATCTCCATGTAATTTTGGTAGTTACTTTTGCAAAATTCATTGGGGAGACCCAACTTTTCATTGGATTTCCCCTTGCCAGATTCTACTCTACTTCAGGAACTTTGACACAAAGGGAGAGGTCTCACCTCGACGCAGAAAGTGTCCAGAGGGCCCCTCACCCAGGAACTCAGAGAACCACGATTCATGCTCTACTTCCTCATTGAGGATAGCGAGAGACAAATCGTAAGTCCGATGGTCCTTCCCAGCGGTTAGGTTACAGATATGTGTATATCCCCGCACCGCACAACGCTCGGCTCCCACCAACACCGTTAGCATCGCCTTGATGTCTGTAGGATCTTTGGGCAGATTAGCAGGCGGACATGCTGATATGTCATGGAAAGCCTTCATGTCTTCGGGCAATTTACCTCCAAGTTCGTAGATACGAGGAACTAAAGCCTCAAAGTGATTCCTATCTTCGATGCGGGCAGTCTCCGCAATCTCTTTGATCCCTTCACCTTCCAGTCCAATCAGGTTAACCCGCAGAATCGTGTAGTAATAGTAAGTGGTGAGTTCAGCGGCAGCATTCTTGACCAATAGTTCCACCAATTGGTCAACGTTGACACCGGCTTTCTCCACCATCTCTCGTGCTACCTTAGCCATGTTATCACCTCCTTTTTGCTTGGGTTGTTTTATCTAACGTTCCTGGGCTTTGCGAAGTATTCATCACTCATTTTTTGTCTGGGTGGGTAGATACTTCTTTGCCCAAATCTGATAGTATTTCTCAGTGTGAAGCTCAAAGCCTTGCTTGGCTTTTTCAATTTGTTGTTGCAGCCACTCATCTTTACCAAGCTTCTTATATTCTTTTGCTCTCTCAATCATTTTTGTATCCCCTCTGACTTTATCACAGGGAAATTCGCTACAGTCAAAGCATACATCAAGTCCGCGATTCTTGCAACACTTTCGAATTTCACAGTCAGGGTTTGCATCTCCACCTTTACAACATTTCTGGCAGACAAGCCAGGTATCCTTCTTACTGAAGAAGTCTAATGCCTTTCTGAACTCAGTATAGTCAAACTCTTTAACCTCGGTTAGCATCCAGTACTGGTAGCCCTGAACATCTACCCACTCTGCAAAAACAGCTGCAAGATCCCTAAATACGGTATACCCACGCCATCTTGCACAAGTCCCGCCATAAGCCCCGCAATAGGTAATCAAATCTCCTGATTTCATAATTTTACCTCCTTTTTTCTGCGAGCATTTCGCATAACGGTCCGCATGACCAACGCCTGCGAGTGTAGGCCCGAGCCTTTACACGTGATTAAGGCGGCCGTAGCTTAAGCCATTTTAGCGCTGGTTCGATGACCTGGTGTTCCCTATAGCCAGGAGAAAAAAGACGCATTAGGACGACTGCTGTGAAATAGAAACAGTCTATCAGCTTATTTTCTTGGAGCCATTTCTGAGGTGAGTGAGCCAGCTTTGCTTCGGTCTCGTAAAACGAACCATCTGGAGACTCTTACTTAATCCAAACTCACGCAGCCAGCGAAGGCAGTGGATGGTTCCACTCAGCGAGCCAATTCGCCCAGACTTTTCCTCTGGTGCATTGTAGTCCCAACCTCCATCTAACTTCCTAATCTCTCTATTTCTGAATAGGGGGTCACCATGTACCTGGGCTAGAACAGTCGTATATCTTTTCCATCCCATCTTTGTAGAAGCAATAATCGGGGGCGGGAGACCTGTCACAGGCTTGGCACGGCTTTATTTCTAGATCATTGAGGTAGATTTTTTCCGTTTCTGCACCGATAGAGTGGGAGCCTTCCAACACTTTTGTTCAAGGGTATCGGTGTTCATCCCTTTCCTGGAACTACTTACAATACCCACTACTTTCAAACCCATAGTTTCATTCGCTCCTTGCAATGGCAATTTCGCCTAACGGATGGGCGTAACCGAAGCCGTGCACTGGATGAAAAACTTACTCAAAGAAAAAGCAATCAACAGATGAAAAGCTAAGGTCCGTTCAACAAGCAGGTTTGGGCGAAGGGCTGCAGGCCCCGAAGCCAGTTACGCCAAGTTAGGCGAAGTGTCCACATAATGCTCTTTTAAGAATTTATTGCTCAACCAGCTCTACGCGCCGATTTTTTGCCCTGCCTTCTTCGGTTTCATTAGAAGCAACCGGAGACAATGGTCCTACACCATAAGATTTAAGCCTCTTTGCATCCACTCCATATTTGGAAACAAGGACTTTTACCACCGCTTCAGCACGACTCTGTGAAAGCTTCATATTAGAATCCAAACTACCCACATTATCCGTATGACCCACTACATATAAGTTGAGTTTTGGATTTTGCTGAAGGAGTTTGGCAATCTCTTTTAGAACTGGTTCTGATTCTGGTTTTACATCTGCTTTGCCTGTATCAAAGTAGATACCGTAAATGGCTACATGGCCGGTTTTAGATATATCGCTTCTAAATACTTCCGCGTTCGCTGCTACCGTTACTAAGCCTGTTTCCATAGGTTTTGTTTCAATGACATCAAGCCGGACCTTTGGTCTTTCGTCCCAGGCACCTATCCAAAGAGATATATAGACATCTCCTTCTGGGCGGGATAGTTTTGCCGAAAAATGCCTCTGTTTCGGATGCGGGCCAATTTCAAAATAGTCAATGGATCGGGGCCAGGGGAATGCTTTCGACCATATATCCTCTCCACCGATATCCCCCTCTGATAATTCTTGACCTGTGCCACTAAATAAAATTTCAAAGGCACTATTTTTGAGGGCGAGTTCGTAATTCTTCGCGACCTGAAGAACCGTATGATTCGCAGGGCAGACATAGCATATTTTATAAACTTTCCCTTCTATTTTCTGGCTTTTTGTTAACTTGCCATCCTTCATCTTGCCAAGGGGAAGGATATACTCGTCCCATTCCACCACATTGTAAGCCTCGATGTATGACCCGGCATACCGCGAAATCAATGGATGGTCTTTACTTCCTTCCACATCCCCTTGGGCGAATACACTGCTGGCTGATAATATTACCAGCAGAACCCCGCCTAACAAACAGACAACCTTTTTGTTTTTGACTCTCATGTTAATCCTCCTTCCTTTTTAGTGGGCACTTCTATGAAAAAAACAGTGCAACTTCCTTTAAAGCTTTTTATTCGGCCTTCTGTCCGTGCCGCATATAGCTAAGCACATATTGAATATTGAATATTGCGATGCGATGCCCCTTAACCTAATGGTATCGGGCTATACGAAGTCGGCATAAGCCGATTTTGGTGAGCGAAGCGAACCGTAGCCCATGTTATATGACCCAAACAAAGTGAGAGCGAGCAACCAAAGGTTGCACAGCGTTGCGGCGGGCTTAATCATGGTTTCCCATTCTCACCCTCAATGGCTTTCCTGTACCTAAACCTTATAAGAAAATCCACTATTCCAATAATCAACAAGAGAACACCAACGGAGATCAAGAGCCAGTTATGCCAACAGGTTCAATAGATGACCACAATGAAACCAATCGTTTCTATAACTTAAATAACCGAACTACTTCGTTTATGCTACCAAAGCTGGAAATAATTCGAACCTATTAAAAATCTTTCACACCCTAACACTCCGCTAATGATTGCTCCAAGCAATACGGCTATAAACTGGCTCATAATATTAAACTTAAATTGTCGAATACTTAAAAACTTTCTAAATTCATTTATACCATAATAATTAGGGCGCAACTTTGTTCAGGGGTTCGCTAAGAGTTTAAGAGGTAGAAAAAGGGCATATAACAAAGTTCTTGTCAGAAGCTACTCAAGTTATTCTCAGGCTTTAACGCTGGTTGGAGACGCAGGGAATTAACTAACTTTGAGTTATCAAACTATAATATTTCCATCACTATCGGCAAGTACTTAGCTCTATTAGCAAAAACACTGGAACATTCGGAAGTCAATCTTATCACTCTCTTACCATCTTGATTTATTATAAAGTATCTTTAGATGATTGTCAAGATGACCTTTTCTTTTCTTCGTGTATCATCTTCTGTCTCTCCAACCAAGTTGAACTCCGGACTAGTCCTGATAAAAGTCGAGAATTGCCTTTTCAATTTTCTCCCACAGCTTTCTGGGTGATGGCAAAAAGCCAAAGACAATCTTTCCATAAGTTCCAGCAGACTCGATTTCTATATCTACGAAGCCGAAGATCCTGCCCAGAATGCTAAACTTGCAGATTACATCCTGTGCCTTATCCAGCCAGATACTCATGATCCTCTTGCCGATGATGCCCCTTTCCTCAATCAGCCTCAGGTTAGTTAGGTAGTACCTGGTGCAAATCCAGTCAAGGAAGACAACAATTATTACAAAAGTCCAAGCTCCAACCAAAAAGGGTAGAAACCACTCTTTAAGGTTAAATTCGTCTAAAAAAGGATAAAGGTATTTGATGATGAAAGCGCCAAATATAACTAAGGAGAGCCGGATAGGACTCGAACTTTTTTAAAATCGCCAAGAAGGCGGTTTTTTGGTAGAATAATATACAATTATGAAAGCAAAAGAGTTATATCAAAAACTGGATAAAGATTTTGATTTAGATAACTGTAGAGATGACTGGAGTGAAATGGAGCTTAATGATTTTATTAGCGAGAACTTCAGAAAAAGATTTATGGGGGTAGTTTTAGATAATACCCAGGATGTAAAAAGAGTTTATACTGCTGTGTAGAAGAATTAACTGATAAGATAAAACAGGTAGTAGGCTATGAAGTAAAATTATATCGATATGGAGTAAAGGAAATTAAAGATGGAAAGGTTGCTCTGGTTGCAGGAGGCGGAAATGATCCAGAGACAATACCTCAAATCGCAGAATTTGGAATAAATACTTTTGTAACAGGAATAACTAAACCAAATAAAGACTATTCCCCTTCAATTCAAGCCCACGCTTTATTAAAAAAATTTAGGATAAATCTTATAGGAACTACACATTACTCTACAGAGAAATTTGCCTGCATTGCAATGGTGGAGTATTTTAAAAATCTTGGACTTCCTTGTGAATTTATTGAAGGAAAATCTGGTTTAGAAGACATGTAAAAATTTAATTGATTCAACCACTGGAAACCTCTTCCAAAACCAAATTGGAGTTATGTCCCCCCTCCGAGCCAATAAAATCGCCAAGAAGGCGGTTTTTGGTAGAATGCAATTAATAGATTTATTATTTGTAATAAATTAATTTATATGGCAAACAAATGAAAGGCATTAAAACTGTTTCTATCTTGACGGGTAGCTGTGCAACAATTGCAGTGGCATTAGCTGGCCTGACCTCAGTTTTTAAGATTGTTATTCCTTCTCTTGTTTTCGGGTTCTTACTTGCACTTTTATTTATTTTGCTTATGGTATGCGTTCATTACTTCCACAAAAGAAATACACAACTATATAGCATGTTAGGAATTGTCTTTGCCGTTGTGTATGGCTTGTTGATTTGTTTGAATTACTATTTACAACTCAATATGATAAAGCAAATGATTCCTAATATAGACTTGATTGCTATGGATAATCCAAAATCAATTATGTGGGTTATTGAAATACTTGGTTATTTCTTTATGGGATTATCAACGCTAGCTATAATTCCTATTTTTGGATTTTCGTTAATAGAAAAGCTAATTAAAATAACATTTCTTTTAAACGGCATTTTAGGTATAGGCGGTTTAATTGCTTATACTGCTGGACTAGACATTAAGATATGTTTAATGGGGCTTGTAGTATGGAATATAATAATGCCAATTGGAACCGGCCTTTTAACATATTATTTCATCTCTAGAGACCCAGCCGAAGCATAACAGTATGATAAATTCTAGCATCGTCCAGTCAGTTCTCTTAAGACTGTAAACTTAACACTGCGGCTAACAGCTTTACAGAGAACATGAAAAAAGAGGGCTTATTGCCCTCTTTTGTTCTAGAAGTTGGCAGCGGGGTCTAGAGAGCTAGCATTGATCCTGTAAACTCAGATAGATCAAGTCTTCTTCTATGTAAATCTAATTTGATGAGGTAGGCTTCCATATCTAAGGCACCAAAAATAAGGGGAACTGGTAGGTTATCCACAAAGAAAGCCTCGATACCTATTCTTTTTCCTCCAATTTCTACTATTAGATCGCAAAAATGTTTGCTGCTAATCTTCTGGCCATTAGCCGCCGTAAACTCTCTTTGAATTAGCAACTCCTTTGGGGTGGAAAGTTCTCTGGCGATATCGCTTCTAATTAAAGATCTTGATGCCCCGCTATCAAACAGAACACTTAACTTTTCTTCTTTCCTATTTCCCTTAACGAGAAGAGTTTCCTTAATTATACCCATAACCATTTACCTCCTTAATCCCTTTGCTCGAGCTTCTCCAAGAATTTCCTGAGCCGCACTGACTGTATCTCTAAATACCGCTGCAATCTTTTTTATTTCTCTTGCAGCCCTTAGAAGCGCCTGACCATCTTCTTCTGGCCTCCTTGGAGTTTGCTATTAGTCAGCAATGAGTTCTCTCTGCCCCAGAAGCCTATTTCCGTTTTTTACCCCTTTGCTTCCAAATATTCGATTTTTAAACTTCTAATCTTAGAATATTCCTATTTCAAAAATTGGTCAAGAGTCAGGAATTGTAAGTAATGAACGGAAGAATACTTGAAGTTCTTGAGCCAGCATGGTAGACTTTAGTAGTTCACGAATCCTAAGACTGAAGGAGGCTTAGAAAATGGAGAAAGCAAAGCCGGTTGGTATCTGGATTCGTGTTTCTACCGAAGACCAGGCGAAAGGTGAAAGTCCAGAACATCACGAAAAAAGAGCCCGCTTTTATGCCGAATCCAAAGTCAAAAAAGTGTGGATGGACTGTGAAGTGAGTGTGAAGTTTGTGTGACCTCAAGAATAGCCAGGCAGGTGATCGGAAAGGATTAAATGGAATTATTAAATGAGGAGAAAATCCAGTTCTGTAGCGGGTTTGGTCGGGGCGAGAGGACTTGAACCTCCGACCCCCTGCTCCCAAAGCAGCTTGTCGAAAATAAGAATTTGCCTTTTCACACCAGCATTGATAAATCCTTTCTTTCCGCATAGTTAGAGCTATTCTTAATTTTTCACCTAAGACCAATTCCTCATTAGGCAGGAGGTCTTCACACTTTAGAAAATTTATATAGGGCGCCAATGGCGCATTTTCAAATTTTTCTTTAAAATTCATTTGTTTTTTCTGGTCTTTACTAAATTCATAAACTCCTGTGTTACCAGTTCAACACCTTTCTTTTTGTAACTTTTAGTTATCCTTTCTCTTGATAGTCCAAGAGCTCTGCTTATCTCTGTCAAATTCTGACCTTGGTTAATTAACTCTAAGAATTTGCATATCTTCTGTAAACCAGGTTCATCTTTTCCTTGGGCAGTTATCCTGTTAATACAGACAACTAATGCTTTTCTTAGTGCTAACCCTCTCTTTAAAAAGTAATCTGCGAATTCTCTTTCCGCTAGCTTTTGAATATAAAGCAGTCTGGAAAGAGAATTCTGATTAAGTATACTAGGATCATCCAGATGTTTTAAAGCATGCCAGACTCTCTCATGCCAGAGTTGAATGCTTCTGACAGATAAAGGACTTTCTTCTACTTCTTTCTCAGAACTTGTGATAAATATTTTTTCTAAATAAAAAGAGACTTCTTCAGGTTTAGAGAATAACACTTTGTCTTGTTCGGATCTTTTAAGTTGCTGGGAAACTAAATCCTTAAGCTTTTCTAAAGTTTTCTTTTCAGGAGAGCATAAGATAACCTTGTCATAGCCAGCCATTAAACATTTCTCAATATTTTTTAGCTCCTGCTCATCAGTTGTGGTTAGAGCGATCTCAATGGCGATTCTCTTCCCATTTCCTTCTAAGCTCACATCAACTCTTCCTAGGCCATCAGGGGTTGGTTGCTCAATTATTGCACTGAAACCTTTTTCTTCAGCCATCTTTTTGATCAAAACTTGAAGATAGTGGTGCTGGGATTTATCTTTTTCCTCTGTGACTGAGATCTCAACCTTCTGCTTTTCCTTTTTTAAAGAAACTTCTTTCACTGGCTTTTTGATCTCTTCCAAAGGTACCGAAATCTGTCTTTTCTTTTTTCCCAGTCGGGCCTCAACTTCTTCCTTGATAGCCTTTTGCCTTTGATTAGCTAAGGTAGTAAGTTCTTCCCTTGCTATCAGATATTTCTTACCAAAAGGAAGGCTTTTTAAGAAGTCTCTGTATTCAGCTTCTTCCATTCCCAGGACTTCCCACGCTGGCTCAATCTCCGCTGTCTGAAAAGGTATAATACCTCCTTCAATCTTGTGCTTGGCATAGCAGACTCTGGGAGGCAGGTTTTGCAGTTCCTCAATCTTGTGCTCCCACTCCTCAGCATAAGTCCAGAAGATGGGTCGGAGATAGTGAACTGTCTTAACCTCATAACCGGAATACTCAAACCCCTCTTTGGCTAATAGCTGGGCATCCTGGCGGTTAACCCTGAAGTAAATCTGGATTCCCGTGTTCCCTAAAATTAAGCTCCTGAGCTCGGCTGAAATCTGGGATAGGGTCTGATGTGCCATAGTAAGAGAAAGCCCGTATTTACGAGCCTCAGACAACATAACAGAAAAGGATTCCGAGGCAAAATTCTGAAATTCATCGATGTAAAGGTAGAAAGGGGTTCTATTATTTTGAGGAATATCCGACCTTGAAAAGGCAGCCATCTGAATCTTGGCCATGAGGAGGGAACCGAGGAGATCGGCTGAATCCTTAAGCTTCCCTTTGTCCAGTTTTACCAGAAGTATCTTCTTATGATCCATTATCTCCCTTAAGTTAAAAGAGCTTTTGTTAGAGGAGAACATATGCCTTATCCTGTCATCAGAGAAGAAAGCGTGTATCTTGTTCATCACCGGCTCAATCCAGGTAACCTGCCCTCTATCTGTGAGGGCGTCAAACCTCTGAAAATACTCCTTGGCAATGGGATGATTAACCTTTTCCAAAACACTTTCCCGGAAAGTCCTCTCGGTCAAGAAGTAAGGAAGTTCAGCCAGGGTGAGCTCCGCTTCTCCCAAGGCGATTAAGGAGTTTCGCATCAGGTCTTCCATCCTCACTCCCCAGGAATCCGACCAGATTTTCCTGAAAGCGCTCACCAGTTCATTTGCTTGCTCGGCTACGGAAACATTGGGGAGTTTTTCTAACGGATTGAAGGTAACGGTGAATTTTGGATCAGTAGGATCGATAAGGACTACCCTCTCTGAAATCTCTTTTTTGTCCTGGCTATCATCATAACGGCAGGCTAAAAAGCCTTTAATATCCTCAATTAAGTCTCCATGAGGGTCGATAACTCCGAAACCTTTCCCCTTCTCTATATCCTGCAGGATTAAGAATTCCAGAAACTTTGTCTTCCCTGTCCCGGTAGCACCCACAACATAGAGATGAGTAGCCCTATCCTTTTGGGTAATCTTTGCCATCTGGAGTTCTTGCTTATTTTCAGACCAATACCAGCCGAGATCTAAAGCACCTGGTATCTCCTCGTAGTGAACTTTGGGTTCTAAGGCAGCCTCTTCTGCACGATTTTCTAATTGTTCTTCTGATTCTTCCCCTTTTTTCTTAAGCAACCTTCCCCAGAAACTCATTTTTACTCCCTAAAATCTCCAATCTTTTTCCTCTTTCCATCCTCTTTATAAGTTATTATCAACGCAAAGTCTAATGTCATCTAACGGCTGGCGGACATACGAAGTCCCGAGCGAAGCGAGGGATTTGGGCGAGCGCCCACAGGGAGCGAACCGCATTCCCGTTTGTTAGGCGATGCAAAATTAATCCAAATCAATGAAATTACCAGAGATGTATTGGCTATAATCAATGTTTACCACCTCGGAATTAAAATTTTCTTCGTGGAATACAACTCTCTTTATTTCTTTTGATTTATTTTTGTTATAAAAATACAATAGCACATTTTTTGGATTCCTAGGGCTATAATTGAATCTTTTACAGTGTTCTAATAACTTATTCAGTACAAATTCCAGATTTTGAGCGAGTAGGCTTCCTGCAGGAGCAATTTTTCGATCTGGAAATTTAGTTATAAAATCATTTTGTACGGTATTAATAAATTCTCTCCAATCTAAGTAGTGATTAGCAGTCCAGTTCATAAAGTACCATGAAAGGATTTTATGTCGTAATATTTGTTCATTATCAAGTGTTATCTCATCGCTTAAATTCTCCGAAAAATTATCCCATTTACTTTCAATTAGATAAATGTCTTCTGAAGATGCCAAAATTGAATCAAACTCACCAAATTGAGCACTACCGCTGCCACCACTTCGACCGAAACTGGGACGAAAGAATTTAAGACAGTCTGATGGATTAGATTGGTCATTCAATTTATGGAGAATTTCGGATATGCGTTTTTTTAATGCCCAAAGAGTAAAAGCATCTTCACCGTATCCAAATAGTTTATTCATTATCCATTTCTCCAAATTTTGTTTCGCCTAAGGTTTCGGGCTATACGAAGTCCCAACAAAGTCGGGATTTAGGCAAACAGAGTGAGCCATATAGCCCGTGTTATACGCCGTGGACGACAGAAACTTATCATTCATGCTTAAAGACCTTTGTGAATGGCCAGCCGAGAGATTTGAGCCTTTCCTTTCCAATAAAGAACCAACCCATCAGGATAGCTACTGCAGGGACTAACACACCCAAAAACGGCCACGAGTTAAGAACTTTTTGGAATAAGTTTAGCCCTTCACTATACTGGCTGGCAAGAAAAACGACTAGACCTTCTAACATTAGGAATATGATTATAGTAAGAACTGCCCTAAACTTTGCCGATCTTTTTAAAGACTCTTTTTGAGTCCTCTCTTCATATTCTAAAAATTTGTTTTCGAGTTTTTCAATTTCCCCATCGCGTTCTTTAAGATCTTTTTCATATTGCTTCTTTAGTTCCTCTACACTCTTGAAAGCCTCACCGAGCCTCTTTTCGTATTCCTGCTTAATCTTTATCTTCTCGGTTTCCAGCCTCGCTATCTCCTGTTTATATTTCCTCCCTGGATCAGCGAAAAATTTTGATACTTCGTAAGCGAGCTTTTCCCTATCAGCCGGGTCTGAGGGGTCAAGCATTGGGGTATTGACCTTAATATATCGAATACATTCCTCAACATCTTCTGCTGGAAGTTCCTTGCATGACATATGCATTTCATGAAATATTAGAAAATCCTCCAGATCAAAAATCCTTTCCTGCGGTAAAAGCCTATATTTTATCATCTCTGCAAATATAGCAGTGAAGCCATCTTCTTCACCCTCTGGAACAGCTATTGGCGAAATCCACTGCAGTAGTGCATCTAAAGTGATAGCGAGTGATTGCGAAGAAGTATTTGAAGGTATAGAGCCAGGAAGAGATGTATCCAAAGTGACCAGCCAAATATTGCTCTCATTCTCCTCCCGCAGTTTTTGAAGCCAGCGAAGCAATATGGCATCGTGAAGAACAGCTCCATGTCCTTTTGGACGCTTACGCATAGCGAAATATTTAGATCTCAAAATTTTAGCAAACTTTATGGTTTGTGGGTTGTCTTTTGCTTCATCAAACCAGATATCATCTTCCAATTGCACTTCAAAGAGAGCTTTCAAGTCATCCATTGGAGAACCGAAGCTTATAAAGAGCTCATCAATATTAACGGCTTCACCTGACATTTTCTTTTCACAATAGATTTCGTAAAAAATTGAACGTATCTTTGATGCTGTCTCATCTGGGATCTGGTCGGTAACTTTTTCCATGAGACTGCGCTGATATGTAAGCCAATTTTGAAGCTCATTTAGTGAAATTTGGCATACTTTTAGTGCAATACCCAGTTGTCTGCAGCCTTTATTAAATGCCAGAAAACTTTTATGGTGGCGGTGCTTTGGTTCTAGCGCTTCGATTATAATGTTGGTGTCAAGATAAAATATTGCATGCCCAAATACTTCCTTCGACAAGAGACCCCCACTAGGATCTAAACCAAGTGCTTTTGCAATATAATAACTCTGCACCATATTCCATTTTATTGCGTTGTATTCTGGATCGCTATCTTGGAAGAAAGATATGACAGCTTTTCGAAAAAGGGAGTGGTCAATTGAATTAAAATTTTTCTCGACTTCCTTCAAGGCGGAGGAAACAAACGGGAAGGATAGGAAGTCGTCTTCCTTAATGTCGCCTTTAATTATTCGCACACATTCCTCTCCAAGTTTTGAAAAGACGATACAGAGAAATTTCAAAAAAGGGCTATTGTATACAGAAGGTCCCTCTTTCGCATTTTTGAAAAGCCTGTTTACAACAGAGTTAAAACGCTCTTCGGCATGGCGCTGTATCTCTCCAAGCTCTCGCCTGACCTCCTCTGACAATTTATATAATTTATGCCTACCCCTTTGTTCTGGTACAACTCTTTGTTTCTTGACCAGTCGTTGGAGAGAATCCTCCATATCATGAGAGCTAATTGCATAGCCACCAGTTTCAGAAGCAAAGATGTCTTGTATTTCCTGCAAACTTATGCCCCTTTCAGTATCGATTGTAAATAAGATTTGCTCAATTATTTTCTCCATGGCAGATTCCTTGACTGGTTGGATCTGGGGAGAGAATCGCATTCTGGTAGTTAGTAGTATTGACCTTTTTTGCGCAATATCCTCAAATGCATTCATAATGATAAACTCCCTTCATAAAAATGGTTGACCATGGCGTATAACTGTGCATAACCGAACTACTTCGTTTATGCTACCAAAGCTAGAAATAATCCGAACCTATCTAATTTATTTCCTACTATAGACAAGCTCCAAGTTCGCCTAATTCATCTTTCTCTACGAAATTCCCAAAAATCCTCTCGACTTCCTGTCTATCTTCGATGGGTCTTGATGAAGGGCAATCAGTAATTTGTCAACCGCCTTAAGCAAGCAGTGGTGAGCATTGGTCCCATATGCAATCAGATCCTGCTGGTCAAAGAGGTCAAGGTCGCTCAAAGCCTTTGGAATTACATTCACATACGGGAACAAAGAGAGGACTGCCTGCCACAGGCTGGGCCTGTAAGTCATATGCCAGGAGACATCAAGGTTATTTCCATAGTCCCTGGCATTGACAAAAATCTGATAGGGACGCAGCCTGAAGTTTTCCTCGTCAGTGACTGCCAGGAAATCTCTCTTTCTGCCCAAAATACCCCGGATTATGCCGGGACTCATTTCCCGCCTTTCTAGTTTGAGGAAAGGTGCTTCGCTCTCTTTTACGAATCTATCGGTATCCTCAAAAATCTGACCGGCCCTGCCCTGGCCGTTTTCGATGAGGACGCCCCACCTGTCTATTACCTGCTCTTTCCTTAAAATGCCCCCCGGTCTTAAGCCCAGATAGAAGCCGATGGCTACTATCAAAAGGCCAATAACCCAAACAGCGGTTTTGCCAAAGACAGCTCCGATTATCCAGAACAGGATACCGATGATAACCAGAACCCAGATTATAGCTTTAGACATTTCAACACCTCCTATATTTTAAGCTGTCTACTCTAGAGCTTACTCCCTGCTATGGTATAAGAATTAGGGCGTAACTTTTCGTTCAGAGGTTCGCTAAGAGTTTAAGAGGTGAGAAATGGGCGTGTAACAAAGCTCTTGACAGCAGCTACTCAGTTATTCTCAGGCTTTAACGCTGGTTGGAGACGCAGGAAATTAACTAACTTTGAGTTATCAAACTGTAATATTTCCATCACTATCGGTAAGTACTTAGCTCCATTAGCAAAAACGCTGGAACATTCGGAAGTCAATCTTATCACTCTCTTTCCACGTTAATTTATTATAAAGTGTCTTTAGAAGATTGTCAAGATGACTTTTTCTTTTCTTCGTGTGTCATCTTCTGTCTCTCCAACCAAGTTGAACTCCGGAATAGTCCTGATAAAAGGTGAGAATTGCCTTTTCAATTTCCTCCCGCAGCTTTCTGGGTGATGGCAGAAAGCCAAAGACGATCTTTCCATAAGTTCCAGCAGACTCGACTTCTATATCTCCGAAGCCGAAGATCCTGCCCAGAATGCTAAACTTGCAGATTACATCCTGAACCTTATCCAGCCAGATACTCATGATCCTCTTGCCGATGATGCCCCTTTCCTCAACCAGCCTCAGGTTAGTTAGGTAGTACCTGATGCAAATCCAGTCATGGAAGACAACAATTATTACAAAAGTCCAGGCTGCAACTAAAAAGGGTAGAAACCACTTTTTAAGGTTAAATTCGTCTAAAAAAAGATAAAGATATTTGATGATGAAAGCGCCAAATATAACTAAAGCGACCTCAGGGGCTACCACATAAAGCCAATGGGGATTGGTTTTAAAGATAATCTTCTCTCCGGGAAGGAGAAAGGAAGGAAAGACAAATTGAGGTTGGGCATTAACTGTTACCAACCTCCGCAATTTTCTGGATAACGACTTTTTGTGCCTGTTCATTGAAGGTAATTAAAAAGGGAAGGAAGAAATTATTCCTTCCCAGAATATTAAAGGAGACCTCCAGCTCAGGGGAGAAGGCAATCTTGCAATCAAACCTGGCACCATCAACCCTCACCGGGATTTGGTGCAGATAGCCGAGGATCTTACCCTTTATTCCCTGAAAGTAAAGGTAGTAAGCGCTTTTAACAGGAATGCCAAGATAATCAGCAATTTCCGACCGGAAAATGGAAAAGGTGGAACCCGAATCAACCAGGGCTTTAATGACCAGGTTTCCTTTAAGTCCGAACAGCTCTATATCAATCAAAGGGTAACTTTGCTCTCCTTTTCTGAAATATGAGAACTCCCGTATCATAAACTTAGATGACGTAAGCGCCTTTTCTGGGCACCAGTAAAACTGAGGGCCTTTTATTAGCTTTAAGTTTCTCAACCTTCTTCATTAAACCTTTAAGAGTCTCTCCATGGGCAACAACCTTACCATTGGCAAAAGCTACCCATTCACCGGCATATCTGTCAAGAAGAATGTTCTTTTTATTCGTCTTCAGGGACATTTTTAGCTTTGTCATATTTATCCCGGAAACATCTCTCCCTACCAGGAGGACAAAATTTTTTAAAGAGCTATGAAGAATAAGTTAACTTTACCGAATTAAACCCAATTGGGAGGAAAACCAGCTTCCCATTAACCAATTCCTTTAGCCAGCTTCCCCTTTTATTAATTTGCTAATTTCCTATCCTATTGGAAAGATAAAGGAATTAACAATTTTTGTACCTCCATAGTTTCGTCCTTGTCCTTAGTAAAGGGACTTCTGGTAGGGAGGGATCTTTCTACAAGTATAAATTGTTATGAAACTTATGTCCCCTTTTGACCTATCTTCCCATCTACGTCGTGGTAATAGCACATAAGCCCCAGGGCAATAGCATCAAAGGCATGGAGCCAGTATTTCTCTTTAAACCAGGCCTTCCCTTTCTCTTTGGCATAATCAGAATAGAGCCAGGGATAATACCTGGTGGCAATGATCCGGGCGGTTTCCATCTTCGTTGCTTTCCCATCCTGGCAGATGAACTTTCTGACGGTTGTGGGAGCATACTCAAATATTTTAAGACCTTTCCTTTTTCCCAGAACCCTAATCTCATCGGTCAGAACATTGAGTAAGGAGCTCCTTTTACTTTGGACAAAAAAAGTCTTTTCTAACACTAAAACATGGGGTTCATAATCCTCAAAGAGTTCCAGGATAATCTTCCTTGCTTCTTTTAAAAATCTGTGGGGAATCTTCCTGTGTTTAAAAGCCTTTATCCCGCGCCAGATCAAAGTTGTATTTTCCAATACCGCAATCCCCATGTACTTGGTCCCGGGGTCAATCGCTAATATTCTAACTGGTTTATTTCTCTTTGGCATATTTTTGAACTAAATAGGTGAATAAAGCGCCTTTGCTTTTTTTAATCTCCCGCAGGGGTCTCTCTTTGACTTCTCCATAAGCTTTCCAGACTATCGCTTCCGGGTATCTTTTTATATAAGAGAGGTAAAGTCCCAGATTCTTTCTATCATTTAACGATTCTGCTATCTCCAAAGCTAATGTTTCTTTTCTATTTTTAGGTTTAAAATCCTTAATCCATTTGCGGTTATAAGAATTTTTACTGACGATATCGCTATTTAATATATCTTTCTTTAACGCTATATCGTTACGACCTTTTGCTTCCTTTATTTTCTGGCTTAAAAGCGAAGAATTTTGGTCATCGGGTCTCTCCCCTTCAGAGTATCTTTTTCCTGCCACTCTGGTAGGCATGGTTTTGCCCCTCTGAGCTGCCGAATAGTGGTATTCCGTAAGAATGGGCTTCCATTTTTTTATCCGGATAAGCAGATACCTGCCCGTATTTTTTATGGCAACATATCTATGCTTTTTAAGAATCCGCAGCCAGTTTCGGATGGTTCTTTTCTTTATTCCCATATCCAAACTTATGGTTTTGCACTTTCTCATCAGTTCACCTTTTTTCCTATCCGCATGGACTATCAGGTAAATAAAGAGCCAGAGGGCGCTCCTCATTTTCTTGTAATGTTTTCCTCTTTTATCTGAAACCAAACCCTTCCAGACTGCCCCCCACCAATTTTGGTTTTTTAACATAGATTTAATAGAATTTCTTCCCCCAGACATGCTCGGCAATAGCCTGAGCAATGAGGGAAATATGACAGCGCATCTTATCAATTTCTTCTTTAGTAAGATTTGGCATATCTAAAATTTGCCGATATTTATCATAGATATTTAAGTTTTTATTAGATTTCTTCCTCTTTGATTTCATATTTTCCGATAGGCGGCAGCTTGCCTCCGGCTACCTTTTCTTTTAATTGTTCTTCTTTGATGCTTATCTTTTCCCTTAACTCCCGACAAAGCCCGGGGAAGAGAATTTCAGGCAGTGTCTTGAGAATGTAACAGACCTTCAGAGTATTTTCCAGGTCCGGCCGGGTTATACCTCTTTCCCAGCGGGAATACTGGGAAACATTTTTATGCTCCAATAGAAAAGCTACATGGTTTTGAAGATAACCCATCATTTTGCGACGCTGCCAGAGCCGGTTCTCTATTTTCTTGCTTTTTCGCTCTTTCTCCATAAATTCTCATCCATTTCATAATTCCCCTCCATCTATTCCTCAGAATAGATTAATAGCTGAAGCTAACAAGAAGGGTAAATTTGTGCATTCAGGCAAGTCACTAATATAGCTATTAATTAGGGACTTTGAGGAAGAAATTAAAAAACCACCTGGGGGAGGTGGGTAAGTAATTAAAACATATAGATGTAGAGTTGTCAAGGGCTTGGTGCTTACCGAAAAATAGTGATAGACTTCGGTGTATGCGCGTTCCACATCTTTCTTAAGGCGATCTTTGTAGTCCTCGGAAGGGTATTTAAGTTAAGACTGCTATCAACTCTATTCTCTTCAGCTTACTTTCATGGTTGATTTTTTCATGTCCCTTCTCAGAAATCAGTACTGGTAGTTTTCAGCATATCCGAGGGCTAACTTAAAACAAGAAAGGAAAAATTGCTTCCTCAGCAAATTAAAGGTTGTTTTAGGGAAAAGATGAAGAAAAATTAAAAAGAAAACCACCCTTATGGGTGGTAAAAGTTTTTACCGTCCTGTTCAGAAAGATCGGCTTATCCGTGAATTAGGGTAATAGGTCTTGGCTTGACTTTTAATCACTTTAAGTGTATTCTAAAAATAGGTAAAAACTATAACAAAGGAGAAAGTCTTTAAACAAAGAAAATTGGTAATTAAGAGGACAAGGCCCCATCGGAAAGACAAAAAGTGAAGAGGTGAAGATACAAAATGGCAAATAAAAATGTTCACCTTTTAGTGGGAATTGGAGCAGGATTAGGACTATATGCTTTTTATAAATGGTATAGGAAAGACAAATGGACATTTGAAGGAGCGGTGGGCTCAGCTATTGGAGGTGCTTTATTGGCACTGACCCCGGATATACTTGAACCTGCCCTAAAGAATCCAAACCATAGGCAATTCTTTCATAGTGGATTACTTTTAACTATGCTACCATTATTAAACTATTACATCTGGAAGAGTGATAAGTTAGCCATAGTTCCAAAATTAAAACTAGCAATTTCTGTATTATCAGTTGCATATGAAAGTCACTTATTAATTGACAGCCAATCTCTGAGGGGATTACCGCTTATTTAATTTAAACCAAACAGTAATTCCTAAAGAATTTGGAGAAAAAAATTCATCCTAGATAGAGTTTCCGGTCCTTAAATTCAAGACGATACTCCACAAGAATTATACCGGCATCCACCAAAACTTATTTTTGAAACTGTTACCGGCTCTACTATTTCTTTGATTACAAACTTAACTAAGTTTTACGATATATTTGAAGATCCGTTCGAAAGTTATGAGTCATAATGGTAAGGGGCTTTACCCTTCAGGAAATTATTTTTTTCTAATATATTCTGGTATAATTCTTTACCGAAATGAGTAAAATAATATGGGTAGTAATAATTGTTGGGTTAATCATTCTTTTAATTCTTTGTTCAGTTTGGGAAATATTAGTTAAGTCTGTCGGAGCCGTTTCAACTATTGTTATTGCGATTTTTACATTGGTATTAGGAGTAGTTGCTTACCGACAACATAGGATGTATAACGATCCTGAACTAAGAGTCACTTCCCCAAAGATTAGTAAATGGGAATATAGACCTGGGAAAGGTGGAATTTGGGATTTAGAGATGGTTTTGATAAACCCTGGAGCAGTTCCTATCGAGATTTATAGTATATGGGAATATGAACAGGGAAGAGCAAAAATTAATGAACATTTCCCAGCACTATTTAAAGAACCACCCAAAGACCGACCGGTTGGAGTATATGTGACTCAATTACCCTGGATCATTGAAAAGGGATATTTTGCCATTTCTCAAAGGAGAGTGTATACGCTTGACATAGAAAATCCTATCGAAGTTGAGATTCAATATTTCGTTAATAAACCTAAAAGAGTGATTGTTACTTCGGTTCCATTAAAAGGCTGCAAAATTTTAATCCCTCAATCAGAAAAAGAGATTATTGATATATTGAAACAGCTAAAGGAAGAGTTATTCAGAAAATTTCTATTGTTTAAAGATACACAAGCTGAAATTTATAGAGATAGATTATACAGGTGTATAATTAATACGGTAGAAAAGTTACTACATATTACCGATGATTTGCAAAGTAGAATAAGAGAAGGTTATTATTCGCCACTGTGTAAAGTTGTTGGTTTTCTTCAGCAGATTATAAAATCCTATAATGAAGGAAAATGGGAGGTATTTAATATTAAAATGGAACAAACAATAGGTACATTGGATGATATTATAAAAAGATGGGATGTGGATATCTCATTACCTATTTAAGCAACAGATAAGAGCCTGATTTTCAAAAGAGGATTAGCACCCTTCTTATACTAACCTATCCCTCACTTTTTAAATCTCCGAGCCCCCTTAATATTCACTGGTCAGAGCCATAACCACACACCCTTGCAATAATCTTAATCCAATCCGGATCGCTTCTTACGTACTTCATCGCTCTAACCATCTTCTTTCTCTCCTCAATCCCCTTAATTTTGGCTCCTTCTTTCATTAACCGATGAATAATCTCAGATTTCCTTCCATAGAAGGCTATCAACTTCAAATCTTCCACTGCCTCTCTTTTCTCTTCACCTAAAGCCTTCTTCAACTCCCTTTCTAAGTGCCAAATATCTAAAACCCCAATAGCTTCTGGAAAATAATCCTCCTTCAGTTTTCTAACCCAACTGGCTCCATCTCAAATGAAAAACACCTCTTTTGCTTCTAAAACTCCTTGCTTGACACACTCCAAAAAGAACTTCTCCCTCCTTAATCGAAGCTTAGCTCTTTTTATCCGAAACTCTCGTCATCCCCTCGCTTGTCCGGGTGTGCATTCCAAAAAGAAGTCGTTGTGGAGAGTCACAAACGTGTGTTATACTATATTTAATAGCTGGTTGTCTCTTTTTTGGAATAGATCATCTATTTCAAAGAAGCAATTATGCGTTTCAGAGGTATGTTTCACCTAAACGAGGTGAGGAGAAACTTAAATGGAAGTGCCAATCATTAGGGATTGGAAGGAAACAAAGCCGTACTTGGACATGTTAGCTCAGACGGTAATTAATGACTTATGCCCTTTATTGAAGACACCAGGTGGTGCTCCACATACGATATCGAGAGAAGTCTGCTGCTATATTGACTATCTCGGTGCCCTATATCTAGGAACCAGCAGAACCAAGCTTGGCCCAGATGGTCTTCCCAATGTTGGCTCACGTTTCACCGCCTATCTTCGAGAGGTCATGGTAAGGATCAATCCTGACTATGGACGGCATGCAAAGTTGATATATCGAATATACCGTAATGGCCCAGTCCATAACTTTGACCCGCAAGTATTAAAAAAACAACCAAGGACAAATCTTAGCATGGTTCGCATATTACGGACCGAAAGAAGATATCTACAAAGAGTGGGACATGCCTGTTCGTCACTTGCAGATAGTTAGGGATCCGGAGGTTCCAAATAGGTATTACCTTCCGATTTCTACAAGTTGTCTAATTGAAGATTTGCTATCTTCGATCGAGAAGTTTAAAGGCGGGCTTGGGAAATCCAACGAGCTCATAATAGCATGGAATGAAGCTGCCAAAGTTCTTTCTTGCCCCAAGGAATTCGACTTTAGCTTACCTTAAAAAATGCTTGACCGAATTGAGGAAAGTATTATAATTTAATATGAAAACCAGTACAAGACATAAAAATGAAATATTTGGTTCAAACCCCAAAATATTCTGACTTTTACCCTACATTGGGTCAGGATATTTTTGTTTAAAGCAAAGGAGAAATTCTTTATTGAAAATAGGTCAAAATGGGCGAGGCTTGCGTTATGGTCACCTAAAGTGTGGGATAAACGAATCTGGTTCGGATTATTTCCCATCTTGGAGGTATAAAGGAAATAAGTCCGGTTATTAGCAGTTAAGTGAAATCAAGTTTCGCGGCGACAAAAACAAAAAGGGGAGATGATATATTACGTATATGAAGTATAACAAAATAGAAGAGGTTATACCCCTCTTGTGCAAAATGATAGAGGGAGAGGATCTCACAGCGGAAGAAGCAAAAAAAAGTTTTGCATCAATAATAAGGGAAGAAAAAGATAGCTATTTCCTTACAGCTTTTTTTGCAATTTTAAGTACAAAAGGAGAAACAACGGAAGAATTATATGGCTTATGCCAGGCATTATCTGAATTTTGCCCACACCTTACAGTAGGAATAGATCCCAACGTAATTACCGATCTCTCTGGGACTGGTGGCGGAAAATTAAAAACAATCAACGTTTCCACGGCAGCATCTTTTATTGTAGCTAGTGCTGGTTTTAAAGTGGCAAAACAAGCATTTCCTGGTATAACAAGTCCTACTGGTAGTGCGGATATATTTCGTACATTTGGAATAGATGTGTTCCGTATAACTGCCAAGCAAATAAAAGAATGCTTAATTAACGTAGGTATAGTGCCGTATAATGTTGTATTTTCTCTTGCAAAAGGATTAGAGAATATAAGAAATTTTGGCAAACTACAGTTTGAGAAAGGTCTTGCCTTTAGAACGCCAATGCATTTGATATCAAATATTTTTTCACCAATGGAGATAAAACGTAGAATTTACGGGATGTTTACAGAAAAATATCTTAATACCATTGGAGATTTACTTCAAAAATTAGGTTACGTAAAGGGGATGGTTTTTCATGGCTTAGATGGTTTATGCGAGATTTCCAATATTGGCCCAACAAAGATTATCGAGTTTGACAAAATAGAAAGGAAAGAATATACAGTAGCTCCGGAAGATTTTGGTATAAAGAGGGCCAATTATAAAGAAATAAAAGCGATAAGTCCAGAACAAAATGTTATGGATTTTCTTAGAATCCTTTCCGGAAAAGAAAAAGCAGCCAAAAGAGATATAGTTGCCCTAAACGCTGCTGCGTCTTTGTATGTAATGGAAAGAACCAAAGATATAAAAGAAGGGATTCTAATAGCGAAGGATTTAATAGAGAAAGGCAAAGCATGGGAGAAACTTGAAAATCTTATCTCCTTAATAGGTGAACCAAAAAAATTGGAGTATTGGAAAGAAAAAGCGGGTGTTTAAAGAAGAAATGATGGAAATTGCTAGTATTGTCTTAACAATTACAGCAGCAAGTGGAACAATAGGTGGAATCTCAGCAGGATTTACCGTGGGGTTTTTTGAGCAAATCAACAGGCTTCGTCCTTTAACAGAAAAGATTCCCGAGAGATATCTTGCTGAGTTACTTATCCGTCGCTATCACATGCTGATTCTTTGTTTTTTATTCTCTGTTGGAATTTTGCTAATTAACACGGCTCTGGGAGTGCTTTCATTATACTTCGAAAAATTATTGTTACCATTAATTCTCATTCTTTTTGAAACAGGTTTATATTCTCTGCTTATTCCCTTATTTGTAACAACTATACAGGAAACCAAATTTTTACACGGCCTTCTTAGAGGAGTTTAGTCTATGCGGTTTGAGATCTTCGCTGTAATATTTATGCCGATAATAATAGCCATCGTTGTATTTTTGATCGCTAATTATTTATCGGGGTACAGGCATTTGATAAGACTTCGTTTCAAAAGACCACTTTATGTAGGGTTAGCCTATATTAAGAATGGAGAAAAGCTATTACTGATAAGGAAGGAACACGAACCCTACATTGGTTCATGGGTTCTGCCAGGTGGAATGGAGGATAGAGTCAGAGGACAGGTAGACGAGATTATGAGAAAAATTGCAGAAGAACGTGCAGAAAATTTTCTAAATGTAAAATTAACTACAAGACGCATATTGCATAATGGGACTAAATTTTCAATGGAAGCGAGTCTTGGTTTTCGTCCAGCTTATATTTATTTGTATGAAACCATAGTGAGAGAAGGAACTATTAAGGAATCCCAGCGTATAAAGTATTGGAATATTGACGAAGCAATAAAACATAACGAGGTTGCACCTATAGTTAAAGAACTCATAAAAAGGAACTCAGAAAGGTAAGAATAAATGATACTGAATTCAGTTAAAAATGCAGAAATCATTAAGCGTCCATACGGATTAATCAGAATACTAGCGGCTGGGAACTCCAAAAGGATAATCTCTAAAAGGGCTGATTTGCTACTTCTTGAAATAGAACCAGGGAAGAAAACAACTAGGCATTATCATCTTAAATCGGAAGAAATTTTTTATATTATTAATGGAAAAGCTGTCATATCAGGAGATGATACTACTTTAGAGGTTAAAGAAGATGATGTAGTTCTAATACAGACCGGAGAAATTCATGGCATTAAAAATATTGGAAAAAAACCTTGCATTATTTTAATGGTAGAAAGTCCACCATATGATGAAAAAGATAAATTTTATGTTGCGAAGTCAAGCAATATTGAAAGGGTGTAGAAGAACGATTCTTTCGATCAGTTCACGAACCTCTGGACCGGCCTCGAAGTTGTCAACGAACTGGTGCAGCAGAAATACGAATTGCTAGCCGAAAAACCTATCCGCGCCTGTTCATCTTGCAGCAAGGGGGTTGTAGTCGAACCGACTTTGTAGGCTTTTTAATTTGGAAGATATAATATCGCAGTCGAAAGAGTATTAAATGAACTAAAGCTTTCTTTGGAGATTTTTTACTTAGGGGTATAGACCCAAAAATCTCTGAGTGTAGTTAGTCTCCTATTTGTTTGTGATATAATTAGTTTAGAGGGGGGAAAATATGAATAGAAGTAAACAAACACAAAAATTAAGCACGGAAATAGAAAATTTTTTAAAAAGAAATCCTCCTATTGAGGAGGCTTTACGCTTATTTGAGATTTCCTATGAACAGTATCAAAAAGCATTAGGAGGGAGTTATTACTTTTATACGGATACCTCCACTGTTCCTAAAGATTGGGTAGACGTAAAACAAAAAACAAAATGACAAGTTGGCAGGATATCCAAAAAGAAATTTTAGATGGGAGAACCCAAGATAAACCAGGGGGGATTTTGATGGAGTGAGGCGTGCTAAGTATAAATTAGTTAGCGGACTTACTAGACGTCCTCTTTTAGTTTATGCTACCGCTTTTCATAATCCATTTAAACTTCAAACGGCGTCTCCGTTTCTAAGTATCGATTTATCAGATAAAGATGGCTTTTATGAAATCATCCGTAATATTAAATCTTCTGAAGTTGATGTATTCCTTCATAGCCCTGGTGGTTCTGCTGAAGTGACTGAGTCAATTGTAACGATGCTTCGTTCAAAGTTTAAAATTGTAAGGTTTATTATTACAGGAGCTGCAAAAAGCGCCGCTACAATGTTAGCTTTATCAGGAAATAGTATCTTAATGGATAACTCGGCAGAATTAGGACCTATCGATCCACAAGTTAGAGTGAGGGGGCGTTTTTCTCCGGCTGGTTCAATCATTGAGCAATTTGACAAAGCAGTTAAAGAATTAAGTAAAAACCCATCTCGTTTGCCAGTTTGGATACCAATATTGCAGGAATTTGCTCCATCACTTTTAGTTGAATGTGAAAACTTTATAAGTCTTTCTAAAAGGTTAGTAGTTGATTGGCTGAGTAAATTTATGTTTCAGGGAGAGAAAAAAGGTAAAATTAAAGCTGTAAGAATAGCCGACTATCTTACTAAAGAAAGGATTACATTATCCCACGCAAGAAGAGTAGATGCTTTAATTTTAAGGGATTTGGGTGTAAAAGTTGAATTATTAGAAGAACAAGATTCTAATCTTCAAGATGCGATACGACAATTACATTTTGCTATTATGGCTACTTTAGATAATACGGGAGCAGCAAAAATCTTTGAGAATTCAGAAGGAGCTGTATTAATTAGATTAGTAGCGGTTGGACCCGTTACATTACAACAGCCATCTCAATGATAAATATTTCAATTTGCAGAAATAGGGAGTAGTAGAGGGAGAGCAATTCGAAAAGCCAGGTAACCATTTTAAAATTTAAGTTTTTTGTATAATACTTTCTCAGATTTAACCTCTTTTTTTAATATTTCTATTCAATCCTCCAAGAAGGTTGTCCACCTAAATTTTCAAGAAAACCTTAGAAGACTTTGCAATAAATAAAAATTGCTCAGTAATGGGTTTTTGGGTTGGCTATTCCTCATAAGTCACAGCGCTGAAAAGACAAGTTGAAGAGAAATTAAAAGAAATTCAATTTAGCGATGATTTCATTGCCCTTGTGGCCAAGAAAGTGAGAAAGATATACATAGACCAGAAAGAGCGTCTTGAAGTCCACAAGCAGCTTTTACTTAATCAGAATCTGGCAATTGAACGGAAAAGGAACATTGTTGAAGAAAAACTTCTCGATGGAATAATTTCAGACGAAGACTTTGTAAGAATGAAACAGAAATTAGAGCAGAAGCGTGCTCTAATCCAAAATCAGTTAGACGAGATTAAAAGTGAACGCAACTATGATATGGAAGTATTAGAAGAAGTGCTAAACTCACCAGAAACATTTATTATGCCTATAAGACGGCTCCATACAAACTTAAGAGGCAGTATCTATCCCTATTTTGGGAGAAATTCTTAGTTCAGGGAAAGAAGATTATCAAAGCAATTCCTACGTCTTTAGTCGAAACCCTCATAAAGGAGAGAAAAGTTATAATAAGCAGTAACTAGCTTCCGGCCTCTTTACTATGGTAGAGTACGTTGTAGATGCCAAGAATTCTGTAAGATAACCAGAAGGGTTAATATACTGAGAACCTTAGTAAGTAGATAGGTATCATTTGATTCTTTACCTATTTTATTAAAAGATTAACTAAATCCTTTTTACTACTATATATCGCTCTGAAAAAGTAAAACTCACCCTCTGTCCGAAAACATCCTCTTTAGTTATACTCCAATAAATTCGAACGTCATCTGCTTCTTGGAACCAAAACAAAAAGCCCATCGCCGGGCAATTTTTTTATTAAGCTATTCTTATAAACTTTTTAAGTTTGTTATAATGAAATAAGGGAAAAAATGAAGGCTAAAAGATTATTAAACCGAAAAGACATCAGGTTTATAGGAATTATCGTGCTGGTAGCTGTAATTACCTTTGTTTACTGGTCACTAAAACAACCGCCATATCCAGAACCGCTGTCCTTTCCTTCAAAGGGAGACCAAGTTCCATTAAACGAGTTGCAGGTTCACTTCATCGATGTAGGACAGGGTGATTCCATCCTGATTGATCTTGGCACAAACGAGGTACTAATCGATGGCGGTGAAAAGTCTCCCGGAGTGATAGGTTATGTCAGCAAGTATATTGACGGTCCACTGGAGGTAATGGTAGCCACTCATCCTCACGCTGACCACATCGGAGGGTTAATCAAGGTGCTGGAAGTTTTTCAAGTAGAAGAAATCTGGCTTAACGGAGACACTTCAACTTCGAGTACCTATCAAGAATTTATGGCTGCGGTTAATGCAGAACAGGCTACAGTTAATTATGCAAAGAGAGGCAGTACGATTTCCTCTAAAAATCTTAATTTCTCTATTCTCAATCCCCCAGATACTCTTTTTTGTAAAACGAACAATAACTCAATTGTTCTGAGACTGAAGTATGGGGACACAGAGTTTTTATTTACAGGAGACGCAGAGAAGGAAGCGGAAGCTATTATGTTAACTGCTGGAAATGAACTTCAAACGCAGATTCTCAAAGTTGGTCACCATGGTTCCAGGACAGCATCCACAAAAGCATTTTTAGAGAGGGTAAAACCTGAAGTAGCTATCTTAATGGTGGGAAAAAATAATAGATATGGACATCCCCATCAAGAAACTCTTACGGCCTTAAAAGAGACAGGAGCCAAGATATATAGGACCGATACTAATGGAACTATCATTGTATTGACTGACGGAAAGGATTGCAAGATACAAACAAGTAAATAAACCCAATCTAATTCTATGGCTAAAACCAAAAAGGCCAGTGGGGAAATTTTTTATTTAAAATTACCTTGTTTTTCAAAGGAAAAAGTGATAGTATATAAAAAAGAAGAAAGGTAAAAATAATAATTTTTCTATAATTAAACTATTCCAATGAAAGGCAAAAAAGCAGAAAAAAGGGTTGAGAGTTCTCTGAAACATTCAGGAGCAAACGTAAAAAGTCCAAAAGCAAGTCGTGGGTCTGCGGATAAGATTGCAAGATGGCCATCAGGGAAAAAGTGGTTTGTGCAGGTAAAATACTCCACCAAAAAACTTCGTGGACTTTCTGAAAGAGAAAGGAATAATCTAATAAAAAGGGCTGAGAGGAATAGAGGCACTCCAGTTTTAGCCCAAGTGACTTCTAAAGATATCATTTATAGATCTGTTAAGACGGGCAAAAAACTTCAGCCAAAGGAGAGATGAAATTTAAGACTAACGTCGGTTGAGGTTAAGTTTGTTATAAAAGAGCCCGTCGTGGGGCATTTTTTATTTTTATATACCTCCCGTCTTTAAATAAATTATATTTCAAAACTATGATAGTAGATTTCGTAAAAATAAAAAAGAAGTTAAGTCAGTGGGCAGATATTTTCTTAAGAGAAGAAATAAAAAGAAGGACACGTTTTGCGAGCAGGTTAGGTAGTCATATTATTCACGAAGGGGATAGAGCGTCGTATGAAACGGTAGATAAAGAAAAAAAGAAATTGGAATATAAAAAAGCAGAAAGCAGCTTTAGCTTGACACGCGAAGAAATGGACAAGATAACATTTAAAGAGATAGTTGAAAAGCTAAAAGTAGTTGCAGAGGATATGGCAAGGCAGATAGAGGGAGGGTTATTTCAAACTTTGTCAAAAGGAATTGAGGAGGCGGGGAATGTTATACCAGGAAATCCTCCGCTTTCTCCCGACTCCATCCTAAGAGGATTAGAAATGATTAAGGTTGATTTTGACGATTCAAGGGATAAGCCAATCTTACCTGTTTTAGTTATGCATCCGAACCTGGCAAAAAAGGCAATGGAACAAGAGGCTCAAATGACCGAGGAAGAAAAAAGGGAATTTGAAAAAAAACAAAAGCAAATTTTAGATAAAAAATATGAAGAATATCTTGTCAGAGAAAGCAAAAGGAAATTGGTGGACTAAGATTAGAGAGTTATTTTCTGGAAAATCCGGAAACACGAACCTTAATCGTTCTAGCAAAGGGGCTTTTGACCTCTTTTTTGAGAGAACAGTAGACAATTGGCTAAGCTCAGTGAATGAGTTAGGCTATCAATTACCTTTTGGTCAAGTATTACTTAGCGAGGGATATAGTGTAATACATTATTCTAAACACACAGCCTTTGAACAAGGCAAAGATATTATTGCAATTGATAAGAACGGTGTTCCTTGTGCATTTCAATTAAAGAGTGGGAACATAACAAATACAAGATGGAGAGATAAGGTTAAGAAAGAAATAGAAGAGCTTATTGATTACGAAATCGTTCATCCTTCGGTAGATCAGAATAAAAAGCATCGGTCCTATCTTGTTACCAATGGTGAATTAGATGACACTGTCCGCTTAGGAATAGATAATTTAAATGCTAACAAGTGGAAAGAGAACCCCTTACAGGTGATTACCTACGGAGAATTATTGAATAAATTTATAGAATTAAGCAGCAACTTTACACCACAAAAAGTTAGCGACTACAAAGTCTTTTTAGACCTCTATTTTTCTAATGAGGAAGAATTGACAGATGAAAAAAAATACACAGATTTCATAAAGGAGGTTCTGAGATTAAACGAAGAGGGATTATCCAAAGAGGAGAGGAAAAGAAATATAGCTACTGCTGTTTTGTATACAAGTTACATAATTTCAAAGTTCAAGAATAAGAAAAATCACATATCTGCTATTCAAACCTTAACACTTCTTTGTGCTTATATTCTTGCTCTGGCTGAAAAATATCGGCTTAGTGATAAATACTGGTCTGGCTCTTTTGGAATTGTGTGGGAAGAAATGATGAGCACCTCAAAGGCATTACAAGAGGAAATAAACCAGGACGGTTTAGCTAATTTGGTAACCTCAATATGGGATGGAGAAATTGGAGCCTATAGGAGATACCTTGCAATAAGTTATCTTTTAGCATTTAAAATCGCACAGTTAATCAGAAAAGAGGAAGAATGGAAGAACATAGCAACCGATAACTTTTTCGTGAAACTTAAAGAGTCAATGAAAATATGGGGAGAAGCATCTTTATTTCCATTTATTTTGTTATTTTTATACATCAACAAAGCTTTTGTAAAAGAGAAGCCAGAGGCAGTTTTTGAACCACTATATATCGCCTTGGAGACGATAATAAAATTTAATGGAAGAAAGAGTGAGGATGGAATGTTATCACCTTACTACGACATTACCACGGCGATAAAAAGAAAGTTTGGTTTACTTGAAAAGCCGATAGACGAAAATTTTGTTCGCAGGTCGTTTTTAATAAAGCCACTAATTGATATTCTAGCTCGTCACGGAAAAAGAAAAGAACTTGAAGGATATTGGAGAGAGATAACATATATAGCACAAGACAGTTTTATCCCACACCAAAATTGGCAACATTTCCTGTGGCGGTGCAAGAAAGGTGAAAATATATCAGAATACCCAAAACAGACTCAAAGCTGGAAAGAATTAGTTAGCTCCGCAAACAAAATTGACAAAAAATTTATACCAAAAACTATTCAAAAACACCCTTATTTCTTACCATTTTTCTTATCGGTGTACCCTCATAGGATAACAAGCAATTATATTAAATTCTTGGATTTTGTAGTGGACCAAGCAACTGTGCAAAGCTACTAGAGGTTTTGAAAAATTTCTTAATTTCTAACAGCTTTTCTTTCATCATTGTCATATAATCTCTATTCTTAAGAATTATAATAATTTTTGAACTGGGAAGTCATTAGTGGGATTAGTATCAGTTTAGCAGATAAAAAGAATTTCTTAAAGAAAAAAGCCAACCTTTTGGTTGGCCTTTAGAATAGAATTTTTAAAGAACTACCTTTTCTTTAACCTCTTCAGTATTAGCATAGACGACAAGGTGGATGGGTACATGGTATTATTATTTTCTGGTAAAGGGCCCTATTAGACAATTTTTAAAAAGTTCCCATTTACGGGGCCTTTCATGAAGGAAATTTGAAAAGAACTAATAGTGGTATACATCGAGTGAGGGTATTACTGGGTTATCAAAATGACGATCATTAGTGACTATCGCAGAAATACAGGCAGCTTGCAGAATCGCCAAATGAAAAGCATCGCGTGGCAGTAAATTATACTGTTGTATGTTTACTGTAGCGACTTTCACAATCTGTAGTGCATCCACTGTATAACCGATAAAACTTACGAGGCCTTCCATCGAGTCGCAAAAATTTCGGAGCTTATCACGATACCGAGCGCGACGACTCAGGAATATATCACGCGCAACTCTTTTATCTGCATCTCTTTTCCAAGAGTATGGTCCGTGGTCAATCTCGTAATATATTATCCATTGTTTATAAAGGGCTTCATCAATCGCGAGTGGTGACGTAACTACAGCCACTCTTTTGGCTTTCAATTCGTGGAAGAACCAACATGCAGTTAGATGCTTTTCCGTTGGAAGGTGTACATCGATTAGAAAATTAGCGTCTAGATAAACTTCGGAGGGAAGTGAGATCTGGTAAGGCTGATATTGGATGACTCTGGCCATCACTTCCCCCATACTGGCTCACTACCTTAATCCTATCCTCGCATCTAGTTTCTCCAGGTCTACCGTTCTTTTCAATTTTGGCCCACCACCAACGAAACGGTCAATAGGGAGTGTAAAGTTAATTTCTACGGCCCCTTTGATTTTTTCGTTAAACTCACGGTCCTTCTTCTGGCTTTGACTCCTCGACTGAAAGAAGTGAGTGTCGTGCTCTCCGTAAGGCCTGTGCGAGCCTTCTACTACCAGTTTTCTGGCATCGGCAACAGAAAAATGCTTTTCTTCTCGGTCACGTTTCCAATAGAACCTCAAAAGGTCAGGGTAAGTCTCCTTGAGTGTTAACATGCCTAGGTTTTCTTGCCTAATCTTTTCTTCGGCTTCTTCGGGAGTAGAGGCCTCTTTCGTAAAGAGTATGCTTACCCTAACATCGCGTCTCAAGGTCTTCTCTAGTTCGCCAACGAAAGTGTCGACTTCGAATAACTTCGGGTCGATTTCGCCGCAGACAATCTTAACAGTGTGTTTAGTACCTCTCAGCAATTTCAAAAATGCATCGAGAGTACGCTTAACCTTTGGGGACATTTGTGTATTCTCCTCTTCCATTTTTGAAACCTCCTTCGCTTCAGAAATTCGACCGCCCATGAGCGGCCAAAAGCTGAAGCAAAGAAGGCTTCGCTTTGCCCAACTATATTTTAAAAGTGCCTTAATATATCACAATTGCATATTTATTGTCAATACCTTGGAGGTTCCTAAAATTTCAGTTCCAAAACCTGTAAGTCCTTGAATTTGCTTGATTTAGCCAATAAGAAAGGTAGTGATTTCATTAATGCTTACGAGAAAAGATTCTTTTTGGTTTTTGTTTTTTCATTTTTGAATCCTGATCATTCTTCTAATTTTTTGTTGCCCAAGGAAGATTCATAAATTTGAAAAATATTTTTCTCCCTTTCCTTTTATTTTTCTGAATATTTTACTATTTAATGAAAATTTTTCCAGAGTATCAAGATTAATTAAAAAATGCTTCTTGGCTTCTTTGCTCTGCAAAGGATTTTGAAGAGCCTCTTTAACTTTTTCAAACTTTCCATTGGGTAAAGAAAGAATGAATCCTATTGAAAGTAAGTCAAAAATTCTTTTCTCATACCTTGGAAATTTTATCTCGCTCCTAGCATGAATAAGGTAAACAAAATCAAATGCTCCTCCTCCGAATTTATTAAAATTTTTACCTTCAGCGATATATGGCAAATTAAAATAAGCTAATGCCTGACTTATTCCATCGTAGAGGGCTGGAGGTTCGGATTCGCCGTGCTTTCCTTTCCTAAAGCCTTTTATTTCATAAGCGATAATTTGACCTTCGGGAGTGACCTCAATTACATCCACTTCAGGAGCACACCAGTAATCCCAACCTCGGCCGGTTTTTACGTTAATATTTTGGGAAACCTTAAAAAAAATTTTATTATCTTTGGAGAAATAGTACTTATATAAGCAATAACTAATAATATCTTCACAAAATATCTTTGTCGATTGAAATTTCTCAGCTTCCATTTTCATTTTCTAATTTAGTTTGTAAAGTTTTTAACTCCATTCCATAATATTTAGTTAACCTACGAGGTATATCTACATAATCAGCAATGACAGATCTATCAAGTTCCTTTGCAGTAGCTTTTCATTGTCTCCAAACTATATTTATACCACATGCACTCGCAATTTGTCTTAATGAACTGACGAAGATTTGAACCTGAACAAAAACTTATGATGACAGATCTTGTCCAGAGTGGAAAGATTCATGTCTTAGTAAATAGGCCCGGTATCCTTTCACTCGTTACCTACCTCAGGCTGGCAATATCCAGAAATGACTTTGCTCTTTCCACCAAAAGATCGACCAACCTCTTCACTGCCATATATCGTTCTGAAAGAGTAAAACTAACTATCTGTTCAAAAACATCCTCTTTGGTGCCCCCGGAAGGATGATTTTTGAACATCTTTTCTATATCTTTTTTAAGGAGGAAGGAGAAAGGCGGGTTTAATTTTACATCTATTATTGCCTTATTTTGGACATGGATTCTTTCAAAGACTGCCCTAAGGAGATTTTTTCTCCGTTCATAGTTAAACCTCTGATGAAGATAGGAAAGCATGCTGGCTATGACGATACATTTATCAAGGAAATCTAAAGGGTCATCATAATCTACCTCGAGCTGACTGAGTCTTGCCTCTGCCTCTCTTCTTTTCTCTGTGTATTTCTTTTGCATCCTTTCATAGATATTTCTGGCTACCCTCCCTCCCAGCATTTCATCCAAAAGCTTCATCTCCTTATTTTCTAAATCCTCAATAGTTCTTTTTAGGATTTTTATCTCTTTTTGAGCAATTCTCTCTCTCCTTCGGGCAATCTCCTCCATCTCTACTTTTAAAAGCTCTAACAGCTTTCTCGGTGGCTGTAATTTTTCATAGAGGGCCTCTAATTGACCATCGAGTAGCTTTACCGGGATATAAGGCTGATTACATTTTCCTTTGTGAAGATTGGGAAGGCAGCGGTAATAGCTTCCCCTGGGATGAATCTCGCCGGTTAGCTTCTGACCACAAACCTGACAATAGGTAATGCCTCTCAGAAGAAACTCTAGCTTTCCTTTCTCCCCCGTGTCAACGCTCCTTCTTTCCAAGACCTCCTGAACCTGGCAAAAGAGCTCCGGGGTAATAATGGGTTTGTGTCTTCCTTTATATTCTTTTCCTTGCCACTCCAGCCTGCCGATGTAAAATCTGTTCGATAAGAGCTTTTTCATTGATTCCGGGCTGTAAATTCTGCCATACTTTGTCTTCAGACCCCTAGCATGTATCTCTTCTGAAAGGCTTTTAAGGGAGTGGTTGCCTGTTGAGAAAAGCTCAAAAGCCTGTCTAACCAAAGGGGCAGTCTTTAGATCGGGAAGATGTTTTACTCTACCATTTTCCCCTTTAACACTCTTGTAGCCCAGAGGAGGCTTATGAGGCCACTCTCCTCTTTTGAGTTTGGCTGTATTAGCCTTTTTGATTTCTTCTCCTAAATTGGCACTGTACCATTCCGAAATACTGGCAATGATATTTTCCAGAAGATGACCAATGGGATTATCATCAAAAGGCTCCGAGACCGAGATAAGCCTTATCCCTTTCTGCTTTAAAATAGCCTTAATGGTAGCATAATCAATCAGGTTCCTGGCCAGGCGATCTATCTTATGGACAATGACTATGTCTATATTTTTGTTCTCCTTGCAGTGCTGAATAAGTCTCTTTAATTCAGGTCTATTAGCTGTTTTAGCTGATTCACCCTCATCGATAAAATGGCCAACGACACGCCAGCCGTTTTTCTTGGCGTATTCTTTCATGGCGGCAATCTGGGCTGGAATGGAAAGATCCTTTTGGGCTTGTTTATCCGTGGAGACACGGGCATAGAGAAGACAATTCATAGGTTTGTGATTTAATAGAAATGATCGATTAATGTTTAGAAAATTAAGGTGGGAGCCAGCCTTTAAAGCCGGCATTCATTAGTATAATAAACTATTTGCTAGAAGTCAATTGTCTTGGGCACTGTTAAAGATTTTGCTCCGAGGATAAATAAAATTAGAACCAGTAAATAAACAGGCTTTAGTGCTGTCGAATAAAAAATCTTATCTTTTCTTCATAGAGAATATTCAAGTAAATATAATTCTTTCTCCCCCCTCCCCAAATCATCGGGACGAATTCGAAGTTAAATTTAGAGCAGTTTCTCCTATGCTCTCTGATTTTAGAGACATTCCGAAAAGATTTAAGAATAAGTTTCAAAGTGAACTTATGGGTCTTTTCTTGCAGAAAACGCTTTATTTCAGTATAATTAAGAGCGAAAAGCAAGATGGACTTTGGTGGATGGATTTTAATAATTAAGGGTAAATAATATGGCTAATAAGGAGATAATAACCACAAAGTAACCTATCTAGTCCCTCCAATCTGCCAAAGTTTCTGAGCACTGGAAATTCAAAAAGAATTGATGGACGAATAGATAGTTAGCGAATCTAAACAAAATTTTAAAAAATGGAATAAACATGAAAAAATTAGGTAAAATTACTCCCAAAACTAAACCCAGGATTTATAGCCCTTTTGATATTAGAGACTCCAAGACTGAACGTTCTGCTGCTGCAATATTAATGTACTGGATGAGAAATATCATTGAACAGAGCGGGTTAGATTTAGGTCTACCCGACGTTGAAACCAGGGCTCTAGATGGGAAAATGCCCGACTTAGTTATTTATAAAACTCGGCGAAGTCAAGATGTCGTCTGCGTAATCGAATGTAAATCGCCCTATTTTGACCCTTTCCACGAAAAAGAACTTAAGGAACCGGCCTGGCGAAAAGCAAATACCCGAAGAGCAAAATATTTTGTTACTTCAAATTTCCGTGAATTGATTCTTTGGAACACTGAAAAAGTCAATGCCCAAAAACCAGAGGAAGAACAAATTGTGGCAAAATATCATCTGTCCGAAATCAACGACCTTAATTTTATCGAGGATTCGAGATATAGAAATAGCACTGTTATTTCACTTGAAAAATTTCTTAAAGATTTATACGAAATTTCAACTGGTAAAAAACCCATACCTAAATTAGCCATTGATGAACTTTTAATTTGGCGGTTACATGAAAAAATAAGGAAATTAGCTGATTATTATCGAGAGATTATTTCTGATCTAGCTCACAAAAATTCAAAATTTGCTAAAGATCTCATTAAATGGTTTACTGATCAAGGTTGGAGTTTCGCTTGGCAGGATGATGACTTCGATAAGGCTACAAGGCAAACAGCTTACCTTTTAGTTAATAAAATTATTTTCTATAGTGCTCTTCAAATCAAAAGGCCGGATAAATTAGCTAAATTGGAGATTCCCCAAGATATTGTCCAAGGTGGTCTTCTGCAAGGCGTCCTTCAAGCCTATTTTAATGAAGTTTTAAAAATTGATTATGAAACAATCTACACCGCTGATTTTATTGACCAAATTGCTTTCCCGGAGAGCCGAGAAGTGGTTGAGGAGATAAAGGATTTGGTTGACGTTCTTGAGCGATACGATTTTGCAACTTTGGGATTTGATATTATCGGAAGAATTTTTGAACGCCTCATTCCTCAAGAAGAACGTCATAATCTCGGCCAGTACTTTACTAATCCAGATATTGTTGATCTAATTTTGAAATTTTGCCTGAAGCACGAAGGCAATAAAATCCTTGACCCTGGTTGTGGTGCAGGAACCTTTTTGGTCCGGGCTTATCAGCATAAAAAATTAATGAATCAATATTTGAGGCATGAAGATATTCTCGATACTCTCTGGGGAGTTGATATTGCCAAATTTCCTGCCCACCTTTCTACAATTAATTTAGCCATCAATGATTTAAGTGTTGATAAAAACTATCCAAATATTATTCAAGAAGATTTTTTCAATCTCCTTACTAAACAAGATGGTTCTTGGCTGCCAGAAAATTGGAGAAAGGCAAGAGCTAGAACTCTTGGAAAGGAAGAAAGAGAAGTGCAGTACCCAAGGTATTTTGATTGTGTTGTAGGAAATCCTCCCTATACAAGACAGGAGGAAATAGGTGAGATTTCACCTGAAAATTTAGCTTATAAAGAATCACTAATAAAAAAAGCCCTTTTTGAAGAAAATAAGCAACTTGCTGAAATATCTAAAAGAGCTGGAATCTATACTTATTTCTTTGTTCACGGAACAAAATTTTTACAGAATAGTGGAAGATTTGGATTCATTGTTTCTAATGCTTGGCTTGATGTTGATTATGGGAAGGGCTTACAGGAGTTTTTCTTGAAGAATTATAAAATTGTCTCGATTATTGAATCGAAAGTTGAAAGATGGTTCGAGGAAGCAGATATAAATACTTGCATTATTATTCTTGAAAAGTGCTCTGGAAAAGAAAAAGTAAAGGAGCGGGACGAAAATTTCGTTAGATTTGTGTATCTTAAAAAGCCTTTAAGATACTTCATTCCACCAGCTCAAGATATTTGGGAGAAACAAATTGAAAGATTACAAGTTATAGACAATCTTATAAAAACTATTCTTGCCCACGATGATTTTTATGAAAATGAAGATTTAAGAATTTTTCCAAAGAAACAAAAAGAGCTTCGGGAAGAAGGGTTTGATTTCAAAGAAAATCAATACACAGGCTCCAAATGGGGAAAATACCTAAGAGCACCTGAAATTTTCTTTAAGATCTTAGAAAAAAATGAAGATAAGATTATCCCGTTAGGAGAAATTGCAGATGTGGTAGGTGGGATTATTACTGGAAATAATAAGTTTTTCTATTTCGATAATGAGAAAATGAAAGAAATTGAAGACAGATTTTTGAGTCCAATTATCAAAAGCCCACGTGAACTTGATAAAATAATTTTCACTAAAAAAAATTTAAAATATAAAATACTTACATGTGCTCAATCAAAAGAGAAACTAAATGGTACAAAAGTTCTTAAGTATATCCAAAAAGCGGAAAGAATGAATGTCCACAAGGCTGCGACATTTAAAAACCGTGAACCTTGGTACAGTTTGCCTATTAAGAAAGCACCCCTTCTTTGGACCGATTTAAGATGGGAAAAACATCTCTGTTATTTGAATTTAGATAATGTATTATTTGAACATCTTTTTTATGGAATAAATCCGAAGAAAAACGATTTGAAATACTCTCTAGGCGGGTATTTAAATTCCACAATCACCTGGTTACTAATCGAAATATTAGGAAGGGTTGCTTTAGGACAAGGAGCTATTAGGTTAGTAGGGGTCGATTTAAAAAAATTTCCAGTAATAAGCTTCACTCTTGTACCCCAAAGAGTACATGACATGATTAAAAAATGCCTTGAAGAAATAGGAAGACGAAAAAGTTATTCGATCTTCGAAGAAATCGGTGCCTCTTCCTCAAAAGAAGTTTCTCTTGATAAAGTTAAACCTGATCGAAGACAACTTGATAAAATCATTATGGGCGAAATTTTGGAGCTTACTGAGGAAGAACAACTCGAAGTCTATAGAGCAGTTATAGATTTAGTAAAATCAAGAATTGAAAAAGCCAAGAGTTTCGGTAAAAGAAAAGTTACTAAAAACGGTCTCGATGTAGCCGCATTAGTAAATACCATTTTAGATAAAATTGGCGAGGATACTCTCGGAAAATTCTATAAAGAAAAAATCCTGAGCCAGAAAAATCTTTATACGAAAAAACTGCCTCCAGCAACCGAAAAACCACAAATTGATAAAAGTCTTTTTGGTTGGCATCTTGCTTCGGGTAAAAACATGATCGAATGCCGTTCCGAAGCCGAAGCACGCTATCTTAAAGTTTGGCTTAACACTGGTATAAAATCCATAAAAGTTCCGAAAAACGAGAAATATTTAGAGAAAATTATTGATGAATTTGAGAAACTAAAATTTAACTTAGACAAAATAATTGAAGAATACTTAAGCTCCATTTTAAGTATAAAAGTCAAAAATCAAATTTTACACCAAATCTGGCAAAAAATAATCTAATTTATGGTATATCTCCCATCTTTATTTGAAGAATTTTGTAAATACTTTGATGGAAAATTGAAATGGTCAGATAGAGAAAACAAACCCCAAGCATGGACAGAAGCTATCTTTAGTTTCTTTAAAGAACAAAAGGGCAAGCCGGATAATGCACCTTTTAAAGAGGAAAAAGAATTTATGAGAATCGATTATATATGGCGATACGACAGTCCTTCTTATCCTACCAAGGATATAGAATTAGCTATCGAACACGAAAATAAGATGGAAAGGATTGACACTCTCGTTAATGAAGAAGTTCAGCATTTAGTTGATATAAAAGCAAGAAACAAAATAGGTATTTTCTATATTCCGCAAGGAGACGAAGAAGAATTTATTCAAAAAATTCAGAATAGAATCAAAATGCAAAGTATGTACTCTTCTTTAGAGAAATACCTTATAATTTTAGCTTATTCTACCACTCATCGGAAAGAGAAATCTATTTTAGTAAAAGGCTTTTTCTTTGATGAAAAAGGGAATTTAACAGAGAAAAAACAAAAGATAATTTCTCAAGTTAAATAAGTTAAATAACACACGTTAGAAAAATAATAAATTATGTCCAAAAAAAACTTGGAGCCAAAAATCGATCTCGAATTTACCGATTGGGTAGAAAAGATAAAGGGTAATTTAGGAAAAGAAGAATGGATTGTGGTCTATTCAAGTAATAGAAGTGATTTTGAACGGGCTACTTTCTATTCTGCTTTAATACCGAATAGAAAGATTAAAAAATCTTTGGAAGGTCCTTCTTGGGATTTACATATAGGTAATGGTCTTCCTACGTTTGTTTTCCGTTTTAAGAACGGCAAGGAAGTTGGTAAGTATTATCGTTCCCCAAATTTTGGAGTTGAACCACTAATTTTCTGGCGTAGTTTTCATGGTATTAAAGAAGGCTATTACGAAGTGTCAGAAGAATTCCGTCATTATTTTAATCTTTTTGAAGATCGTAAAAATAATAAATTTATAGCGATTGATGACAATGGAGATGAAGATGATGTTATATTAGCTTATGAAAATGAAATAAAGATAAAGTTAAAATATTTAAAAGAATTTTTAGCAGTTAAAAAAATGCATCTTGCTATTTTTTTTGATTTCAATCGTTTTTCTGAAAAAACAATAGAAGATTTAGGTATTAAAGAGTTTCACGAAATAGTAAAAGAAGATGATTATGTCTATTCAATTGGGGCTCGTAATTGGAGTAGTTTCTGCAACGGAAAAATAAAGTCTCAAGGCTGGTTAATGGGTAAAAAGCTAATTGCTGGTTTGAAAGATTTTAAGCCAAAACTTTTTGATCGGGATGAAGAGTATGAAGATTTTATTATAGGGGTCGATGAAAATGGTAAGGAAATTTTACACACTTGCAATCCTGAAAAGTTATCAAATTATTTTGGGAAAAACCCAGGTGCACCGCACTTTTTAACGCCTGTTTTCTTTGAAAAAGAAGTTTTAACCTATTATTATTCAAAACCTGAAAAATATTTAGTTGAGGATGGATATTTACATTGCGGGGGTTTATGGGGGTTACGAATGGATAACAACCATCCGAAGTATGTAGTTGTATTTTTGGGAGATCTCGGCCAGAGCTTAAGTGTAAAAGAACAGAAGTATTGGAAGCGTTTTAATGTTACACTCCAAGGGAGTGGGATCAGTAGAACAGCTTGGGAAAGAGGTTTTGAAGCAAGATTTTCGGATCCGGAGAGGAGCGATTTGTATTTTAAGCAAAAATTTCAGTCTTTCCAAGAAGAGTGGGAAAAAAAGTTTGGTTGGAAATTATTTGAACCTCTTTCAAAAGAAGATGAATACTGTTTTAAGACTCTCAGAATACCTCTTACAAATGAACAAAAAGAGTTTGATGAACAGGTTTTATTCCTTACAAAAATTCTAATAGATTCATTAAATGAAAAAGAATTAGAGAAAGGTATCAAAATAACCAAGAAAGGTGCAAAAGGGATTGATAAACTTGAAGCTTTTTTGAACTTTAAACAAGTTCGCTTTAAGGGTATGTTAGAATTTCTTAGAAATTTACAAGACTTACGTTCGGCAGCAGTTGCTCATCATAAAGGTAAAAAATATGAAAAAATTAAGAAAGTATTTTTAATTGGAGAAAAAGAGCTCTCTGACGTCTTTGATGATATTCTAATAAAAGCTATTTGGACATTAAATTCATTAGGAAGTTACTTCTTGAAAAATAATCAATAAACCCCTTCGCCTATGAAATTCTGAAGTAGTTCAATATTATAAATATAATCTTCAAGTCTAAAAAAGGAAAAAAACTATGGCAAAACTTGAAAGAACAGAAAAACCAATAAATGTGATTATTGACGAATTAAAAAGAAATGAAATTGGATTGCCCGAGATCCAGAGAGGTTATGTTTGGAGGCCAATCCAGGTACGAGAACTAATCGAATCACTCTACAAGGAATATCCCTGTGGTTTAGTTTTAGAATGGAAACCGCCAGAAGAGATGATAAAAAATTTAGAACTTCGGGGGCTTGCCACCGGTCAAAAGGAGTTAGCTTTTGATAAAAAACCAACTCTTTTAGTTATAGATGGTCAGCAACGTTTAACTTCTTTTTTAAAAGTTCTATCAGGTGATGTCCGTGTTTATTTCAATATTGAGACTGAAGCCTTCGAGCTTTATGGTCCCAAATTAAAAGGCCAGCCTCTCTGGGTTTCCGTCTCAGAGGTCCTGAATGAAGGAGCAGTGAAAGTTTGGCTTACATTGAAAGAAAAACTTAAGGAAAGTGATATTGATGAAGAAAAATACCTAAATAGATTATCCAGATTAGAAAAGATTAAAGATTATAAAATACCCATTGAGATTCTTCATACCGATGACTATGAAGAAGTTACTGAAGCATTTATTCGGATTAATTCAAAAGGCACAAGGCTTAGAGAGGCAGAGTTGGCTTTAGCACAACTGGCCCTTCATCTTCCCGGGATGGTATCTAAAGAATTTGAGAAAACCCTTGATGAATATGAAGGGAAAGATTTTGAATTTGATCCCCGTTTTCTAATAAGATGTTTTGTAGCGGTTTTTACAGGGCAGAGTCGATTTAGATATCTCAGAAAAGTATGGGAAGCGAGTCAAGATGAATTAAGAAAAAATTGGGAAATTACCAAGCATGGATTAGATTACACAATCAACTTTGTGCGGAATAATACAGGCATGGAATCTTCGGAATGGATTACCTCAATAAACGCATTAGTACCATTAGTAGTTTACTTTGCAAAGAAAAAAAAGCCATTAACAAAGGAAGAAGAGCACCTCTTACTTTTTTGGTTTTACTCAGTTTCTATGTGGGGAAGATACAGTAGTAGCGTGGAAACTAAACTAGATCGGGATCTGTCATTATTACAATCTCAAGAAGATGCCATTAAAGGACTAATCGAAAATTATAGAAAAGAAATCAGGAATTTTAGAGTTGATGAAGAAAGTTTAATAGGCAACTATCAAAGAAATTCTTTCCTTCCAATCCTTTTCGTAATTACAAGAAGACAAAGAGCTAAAGATTGGTTCACAGGGATAGAGCTAAGCTCAACAAATGTAGGGCCATCACACCAGATTGAATTACATCATATATTCCCCAGAGCTGTGTTGAAGAAATGGGGATATGAAACGAAAGAAATTGACGATCTTTCAAATATAGCGTTTTTATCTCAGAAGGCTAATAGAGAAATCCGTAGTTTAGACCCACGAGAATACTTCAAGAAGTTTAAAATTGAAAATCAACGTCTAGAGTTACAATTTATACCGATAGAGGAGAATCTTTGGAAAACTGAAAACTTCAGAAAATTCATACAAAAGCGCAGAGAGTTAATTGTAAATTCGGTGAATGAATACTTGTCTTATCTTGGTGGTGACTATATGAATGAATAACAAGAATTTTGATTCATAATTATTGAGGTAGACAACGGTTCCAAAGTGTTGTCATGACAACACTTTTCTTTATCCTATATTATGGAAATGAAAAATAAACTAAAAATCATTGGAATAGTTGGTGGAGTTATAATTTTATTATTAGTGGGTTTTGAGTTAGGGCAATTAGGTTCTTCCTCAAAAGATCTTCAAATTATTGAATTGAAAAATCAGATTGCTTCTCTTTAGGAACAAGTAAAAGATTTACAGAAACAGATAGGAGGAACTAAAGAAGGAACTGAAATTTGTCCTATAGGGCCGACAAGACTCGCTGCCGTTACCTATGTTTTTGATGGAGATACTATCGAAGTTAATGGAGAAGAGAAGGTGAGATATTTGGGTATGAATACTCCTGAATCAGGCCGACCGTATTTTAGCGAAGCTACTAATGAAAATAAGAAATTAGTTGAAGAAAAAGAAGTAAAATTGGAATTCGATGTCCAAACCAAAGATCAATATGGCAGGACTTTAGCTTGTGTCTGGGTAGGGAATACAATGATTAATTTAGAGTTGGTTCGCCGAGGGTATGCCAATACTTATACTTTGCCACCAAATGTAAAGTATAACGATTTATTTCTTGAGGCTGAACGAGAAGCCAGAGAAAATTGTCGAGGCCTTTGGTGGCCTTGTAAACCTACTGGCCCAGCGGTTGGAATTAAAATCGTCAATATTAATGCCAATGCTCCTGGGAATGATAATGAAAACAAAAATGGAGAATGGGTGGAGATCAGAAATCAAGGCCAAAACTCAGTTAATATGAAGGGTTGGACCTTGAAAGATGAAGCAAACCATATTTATACTTTTGGTGATTTTACTTTAGGCATAGGGAAGAGTATTTTTATCTATTCTGGTTGTGGTATCTCTACTTAAGAGAAAATTTATTGGCAATGGTCCGAAGGAAAGTATGCTATTTTGGAACAATTCAGGCGATACCGCTTTTCTAAGAGACGCCAGCGGTAATTTAGTGGATAGTTATAAGTACTAAAAAAATTCGAAATAAAAATGAAAAAATCGGACGTTTTCTTATCATATTATAATAAAATACGGAAAGTCTTACAGCAGCAGTCTGGGCTATTAAAAGAATATGATTTCCCCTCAATTATAAATGAGGTCAGTAAATCATCAGCTATAGTTCGTTATTACAAGAAGGATATACAGGAGTTATCAGATTTAAGAAATGCGATTGTGCACGAATATAAAGATGGAATGGTTATAGCTGAACCAAACGAAGAGGCGTTGAATTTAATTGAAGAAATCTATAATGCGATTACAAAACCTCCGAGAATTCTGTCAATTGCCCATATAAAAGTCGAAAAAGCTCAAATAGATGATAGTTTAGCTAAAGTCGTTGAGATAATGGATACTAAAAACTATTCTCAAATTCCGATATATAATGGCATAAATTTTGAGGGATTACTCACTGAAAACGGAATAACGCATTGGTTAGGCAAAAATGCTAAGGCAGATATTTTTTCGCTTGAAGAAACAAAGGCAGGAGAAGTTTTAAAATATGAAGAAAATCCTAAAAATTTCAGATTTTTTTGTCGAAAGAAAACTGTTTACGAAGCAATAGAAGTATTTAATCAAAATATGAAAGACCCTCATTCAAAGATTTGGGCAATACTAGTTACCGAAAATGGCAAATCTTCAGAACTACCATTAGGTATCGTAACTATATGGAACATTGCTGAATTCCTTTCAGAGATGAAATCAATAGTGGAATAGTGAGGAACAGGAGTTTACCCGAAATGTCAGACGATCTGTAATAATTCCCTCAATTGTTGTAAAATTAACTCAAGGTGTTTAATCATTTCTATCCAATTAGCAGTTTGAAAATCGTCAACGACTGCGAGCCAAACCAAAAGAGCCATTGCTAAAATAAGATAAAAGGAGCTTTCGAGAGGAAAGCCCCTTTTCCAGTTAAAAGAACATTAAATGCCCCAAATTGCCCTCAGGATATTACCCAGCTTTTGGGGAAGTTCTTCGGAGTGGCAGGCGATAACCCTGTCTTCTCCGAACATGTCGGTCACGTATTCTCTGGTCTGTTCATCTGGGTCAAGTAGAACACCTATCACCTCTACCTTTCCTCGCAAAGTCGAGCATATTGCCTTACCCAACTTGGCATCATTACAGGCACCGTCAGTGAGGCAGAGGACGAGTTTTATGTCCTGAGAGTACCCTGCCATGGATACAGCATGGATCTTTATTGCCAGTCCCATATCTTCGTAGCCGCAGAGGGCGGGAACCAAGCCAGCGATGAGGGCTTTGCCTCTTTCTCCAGAATTAAAGTCGGCAATTTTAAATCCCTGAGGAGTTACCAGCACCTCGTGGGGAATCCCTAGCTCCAGGCAGACCAGATGCAAGGTCATCACCGCTTCGGCAATGGATTCCATTCTGGTTTTACCACCTGAGAGGTGGTTCAAAGACGTGGAGTGGTCGATTATCACCTTGAGAACCAAGGTAGGAGAAGCTTTACCCTGCGCTTCCTCAGCAAGAAAAGGGCGACTTTTATCTCTCAGGTATTCTCTTATTGAAAGCCTGCCACCCCTTTCCGCTGATTCCCATCGTTCCGGCTTCTCCTCCCAAGAGAGCTCATCGATGAGTTCCTGAACCAGGGGTTTTACCTTTTCCTCAAGCTGGATATAAGACTTAGGTTCGATGGCTTCATCACCTTCCCCTTCCCTCTGGTCATTGGGCGGGATATCTCCATCAAAAGGTTCAGGCTCATCCTTGCCCTCCCCAGCCGATTCGTCCTGCTGAGTTCTCCCACCTGCCTTCTCAGCTTCGTCTCCTTCTACTCTCTCCCCTTCGGCTGGACCTAATTTATCCATAATATCCTTCACCCACTCAGGTATTTCAAACTCCTTGAGCCCCAGGATGCGTACAATTTCTTCAGCGTTCCTGTCCACTGCCACGGAACTCTCCGCCTGCCAGGCCTCATAGACCAGTGATTCCACCTTCTGCCAGAGCTCCTGATTTCTAGAAGAAAGACCCCCCTTGATAGGCAGACCTATCCTTTTTGCCCAGCGTAGCTGGAGACAGTATGCTACAATCTCTCCCGGCGAATCAGAAGTTTTATTTACAGGCTTAGATTCGTCGTAAAGTATCTGGGATAGTTTTCTTATTAACCACCTCACTCCCACAAATTCCTCAGACATCTGCCTTTCTATCCTCTCATCCTCCAATATATTGGCTACCTGATGAACCAGAGGTGGAAGTTTATTTGGTGAGGTGAACCGGCGGTGTCCTGCTTCATGAACTAAAATGGCCTTGGTAAGTTGGTACTGATCTTTGGGAGAGAGCTTAAAGATGTTCGGATTGGCTGCGATCTCCCTTTTGGTAAAGTTGCAGTAACCACTGGGGCACTTTTTTCGGTCAGGTTCAATGGTGACTCGATAAGGAAAGACACCCTGCACTGCCTTCCCAAAAATAATGAGCCGATTCCTAATATTCCGCCATTCATACCAGGGAACTGTCATTGTTATCACCTCCTGTTTAAAAATATGGGCCGTCTGTATCAAGGCGGCCCTTATTAAATCAAAGAACTATCATGCTCTCTTCATTTCGGCGTGTGGGCTTCAATGAGATCAAGAAGCATGTTCATGGTATCTTCCCGGAGGTAGCCATCGGCATCTGTGCCAGCCACCTGATGCATCCAGGTAACCTTAGCCGCTGCTTTAAGCCTGGGGAGGACGGATTTACCTTTCTTGGCCTTGAACTTTGTTGCCCAGGCAAAGAGTCCTCTTGGAGTGATCTCTCCGGAAAGCTCCTTGCTGCGCTTGAACCTTCTGGTCTCGTTAGCTACTTTAACCATGGTGCTGGCAATTTCGGGCTCGATGCCGGTCTCCTGAACCAGGAGTTCCTCCTCTTCCTTTGGCGGAAGGTATCTATACTCCAGCACACAGGAGAAACGGTTAAGAAGAGCTGTATCCAGGGTGTTTATGGCATAGCCCCTGCCCAGATTCATGGCCATCACTGCCTGGAAGCCTGGTTTTATCTTTATCTCCTCGGAGCCATGCTCGGTTAAGACCACTGCTCCCCGGGAAAGAACTCCTAAAAGGATATTCAGTGTCCTGGTGGGCATGCGGTTGGCCTCGTCGATGAAGAGGTAACCACCAGCTTTCATCGCCTGAACCAGAACCCCATCCCGCCAGACAAAACCTCCTTTGCCATCCGGAGTATAGCCTCCAAGAAGGTCAAACTCCTTCAAAGATTCATGTCCCTCGATAACGAAAACGGGCTTCTTGACCTTAGTTCTTTCAAAGGCTTCAAAGGCACAGAGGGACTTGCCGGTGGCGGTAGGGCCAACCAGCAAGCAGTGCATCCCCAGGTCAATGCTTTCCACAAGCTCGGCAAGCTGAGGGCCCTTGAAACGGCTTTTCACCATCGGTTCCTCAGCTTCTTCAGGAATTTCCTCGGTTTTCTTACCGGTGCGGTAACTTCTTAACCTGCCAGCATTAGTGAGAACAGCAGGGTCAATGGTCTGAGCCAGAGTGACCTCAGGTGGAGAGGAAGAGTCGAAGACCTGGAATGAATCCAGTCTTTCAGTGTCTTTATTAGGATCGCCATCGCGCCATTTAGCCCAGTAGTAGAGCTCATCCGAGAGGTGCATCAGAAGCTCAAGGTATCTCTCATCGTCCACCGTTATCCTTCCATAGTCCAAGAGTTCCTCAAGGCCATCGAGGAGGTCTTTCGCCTCTTCCTTGAATACCAGTGCTTCAACAAGTGTAAGAAGCCCCAGGTGGTAGGTCACATTAGCTCTGGGGAGCCAGACCTTGTTATCCACCAGGTAGCAATGGTGGAAATCGCTTCCAGATTGAGAAAGAGACCTCACCATTACTATGCCCGGCGGCTCAAGCCTGGTAATGCCGATGACATCTCCTTTAAGAGCCACTACACAGGCTTTGCAGAGCATTGCTGAGAGATAGCCCACTGACTTGGGATTGCGCCTTGCCGGGTAGCGAATCTCCTGCCCGCCATGTAGCTGGGGGAAAATATCAACCTCCCTCTTCCGGGAGAAAAGAATCTGAGTTATTGTTCTTGAGTTTCTGGTCGCCACTGCCATCTCTCACCTTCGCCTCCTTCCTAAAGCCTTAAGGATGGCATCAATCCTTGCCTTCTCTCTCCTCTTCAGCTCCCAGGGTTTGGGAACACCTTTAGGCCAGCAAAAGTTAGTGAAAGGACAGTAGCCATCGCACTGCCATACTCCATCTGAGCCTACTTTCTTGGGGAGCTTACCTCCATTGAGGGCATCTTTCAGTTTCTTTAGCCTGGGTACAAGCCAGCCCATAAGACTCCTTGTGCTCATGACTTCTACCTTAACCCGCTTGACATTGCTCATGTCAAAGTAGATGATTTCCAGGCTGTCTATCTGGTATTGAGGTGCTGCCAGGTAGCGGTACAGATTCACCTGGATGCCGTGGTTAGCGTATGGTGCCTTATCTTTGGGAATTCTCCTGGTACTCTTATAGTCCACCAGCGTCCTCTGCTCCGGGTAGATAACATCAGGATGACCGGATAGAGTAATTCCAGCAATAGTGCGCTCGAACCTTTCCTCACAGACAGCCCCCTCAGCCTGAGCTTGAGCAATTACTGCATGAAATAGCTGACCCCGGAAGGCATAGTAGAGTTCCTTGGGGTCGAGGTAAATATCATTTCTCACCTGAAGAACTACCTTCCTCAGGCAGTTCAGAAGCGTTGAAACTGAAATTCCCTCCTCTTTTCTGAGGCTGCGGCGCATAGCAGCCAGGATAGCATAGTCAAACTGGCAGGTGCTTTCATGAGAGGCTGCACATTTCAGACATTCATCAAAGGGGAGATCCCCCTTTCCTTTAGGACAATGAAATCCTTTTATCAACTTCTTTCTCCTTTCTTTAAAAATTCAGGCTGGTTCTTCCACCTATATGGAAAAGCCAGCCCTTACTTCCCTATTCAGTCGGCTTTACGGCATGCTCCTTGTAGTTGGGGCAGGCCCAGAAAGGGCCGTATCTGCCCTCGCGTTCGGTCACCGGATGGCCGCACACCTTACCGTTCTTTAGCTTCAGGTTGCAGCGGCGCACTCCCTTCTCATCAATGTAGGTTTTCTCCGGCTTCTCAAGCTTTGTCTCTTCTTTTGTTTCCTCATTGGTAGCCGGGTTCTCCTCAGGAATATAGCTTCTTCGCCTTAAAGGCGTACCGCCTGACTTCGTTATAGAGGTCATCACTTTTTTTGCTCTTTCAGCAAGGCTTGTTTCATCCTCATCTCTGAGGGTTATCTGGCACTCAAAGCCCTCCTTTGACTGATATACTGTGTTCCAGCTTGATCTTGCCTCGTCCATAATTTCCTCCTTTCTTTCTTTCTTTTCAGTATGAGAGCGGCTTTGGCTCATACCAGTCCTCCACTGTCTGCCTGGCCTGCTCAAAGCCCGCCTCGAAGCTATCTCTCTCAAGGTTTCGCAGTATCTCTTCCACCCAGGGGATAGCTCTTGGATAAAGACCTTTTCCTAAGATAACCTTAAGCATCTTTAGAGCTTCCTCAGCACTCATGATTCACCTCCTTATCTTATTTTTAAAGTTCTGCTTTCAGATTAGCTTTCTTACAAGACCATACAAGGAGGGAAAATTTGACTGAAGTGACAGCTTTGCCTTACTTCAAATGGAATACCTGGGGGATTATTATTGGTGGAGGCGGAGCTCAGTCAGTAAAAAGCTGATGCTCTTTTTGAATTTATGCCTGATATAAATTTCTTCGCCGTAACAAATTTCAGAAATGAAAGAAAGCTTTTTGGAATAAAGAGGAAGGATAGAAGGCTTCACATGTACATTCTGGGGAGAACAGGTATGGGAAAGACTACCCTGCTTTTGAATATGATCTTAAACGACATCTACGGCAATGAAGGCGTCTGCTTTATTGACCCTCACGGCGATGCGGTGGAAACCCTGCTGGATTACATACCTTCTTTCAGGCTGAAGGATGTCATCTACTTCAATCCGGCAGATGTTGATTACCCCATTCCTTTGAATGTCCTCGGAGATGTTGAGCCCGGAAGGAAGCATCTTCTGGTTTCCAGTCTGATTTCCATCTTCCGGAAGCTCTATGCCGAATACTGGCATCACCGACAGGAGCATATCCTGAGAAATTCCATCCTCGCTCTGCTGGAGTATCCGGGCAGGAAAACTCTGGTTGATGTCTATATGCTGCTCTCAGACTGGAGATACAGGAAAAAGGTGGTTGAAGAGGTAGAAGACCCCCTTGTCAGGTCCTTCTGGCAGAATGAATTCCCGAAGTATCTCTACCAGTACAGGGGAGAGGCTCTGGCACCGATCCAGAACAAGCTGGGAGCTTTCCTGACCGTTCCTCTGGTAAGAAACATCATAGGACAGGAACAAAGCAGGATAGATTTCAGAGAGGTTATCGATAAAGGGAAAATCCTCCTTGTCAATCTGTCCAAAGGAAGGCTGGGAGAGGATATTTCTTCTTTTCTCGGCTCTTTGATTGTCGCAAAGATTCAACTCGCAGCAATGTCGAGAGTTGATCTTCCTGAAGAAGAAAGAAGAGATTTTTACCTTTATGTTGATGAATTTCAGGAGTTTGTGGCGTCGGAGACTTTTGAGGGTATTCTTTCCGAAGCAAGGAAATATAGATTATCTCTGGTGCTGGCTCACCAATATATTGGACAGCTAAACGATGAATTGAGAAAGGCGGTATTCGGCAATGTAGGAACCATAATAGCCTTCCCTGTTGGACCGGAAAATGGGGAGTTCTTGCAGAAGGAATTCTACCCAGTGTTTGACAGGCAGGACTTAATAGCTCATGACAAATACCATATCTACCTGAAGCTGGCCATGGATGGAAAGACATCATCGCCTTTTTCGGCTTTAACTTTACCTCCTTTCTCCAATTTCAGGCCCCAGGGCAATAAAGAAGAAATAATCCTGCTTTCAAGAACAGGCTATTCCACAGAAAAAGTGGACGGTGAAAGGGAAATAGAAAAATCTGGCCAATTGTAGGTTTTCCTCTCAGTGTCCCTTAAAGAAAATAACCTCCTATAAGAAGGAGGTTATTGAGTTATCAAAAAACAAACTTGATGCAAAAATGGACTCTTGATAAAATATAGACTGATAAACCTGTTATAGTAGGGTTAGAAGATTACGATTACTTTGGAAAAGCACTTACTTTCTCAAACCAGAGATAGATAAAAACCTTCTAAATTCAGGTTCTGGAGCCTGCGAGAAGAATATAGAGATTTACATTGGAAGGTGCTTTAAGAGGTAAAAATGATTAAATGATAAGTAGAATTTAAATAGAATAAGAATGAGGTGTCAGATTGAATCTTGTGAATACTAAAGAAATAAGAAAATTTCAAAGTTTTTTCACCTATTGCATCCAACTGTGGAAAACTCTTATTATTCGGACTATATTGATCAAGACAAGAGAAAATTTGTGGAAGTTATACTACCGAGAAGCTGTGTTCGATAGAGAAGCAAAAGATGAAACCCTCGGCTGTACTACGGTTTTTAAATCGCAAGATGTAATAGTTTATGAAAACACACATAAAATACATACTTTTGAAATACATACTTTTGAGAAAATTTGGCCCCTTATTGTTGGCGAAATCAGGCCGGTAGATGAGAGACAGTTTAAGGGAGAGATAAAATTTGGTAATCTTATCGTGCAATACCAAGTTTCTCCCCAGTGGATCGAGGAGGCTCCACCAAGCCCAAGAATAGTAAAAGGATATATGGATGAGACGCCCTTTCATAGAATACCTATTATTAAAGATCTTAGATGGCCTGCAATCGGAATCAATTTAATAACCCAGGGGCAAGACAGATACAGTTCCATTAACATTGACGGTATCCAAAAGGAGCTTATAGAAAAAAACCTCAAAGCACATCCATCTACTCCTTTTATAAATCTCGAAGCAGTAGCAGATTGCTATATGGATACCTTTCCAGAAGCTTCTGAACATATCAGAGAGGGAACAACACTCTGTATTCTGGCCCCTATATACTTCAAATTCGAAGAAATAGCTCTTTCCCGAAAGCGGATCAATCTTAAGGTTCGATCACCTAAAGAGCTTATGAAGAACATTTCAGTTGCTCTGTTCCCTAAATCATTGTCCGGAAAAGTAATGCCTGGTCTACATCTCGCTGGTAAGGACTTCAAAGCCATTAAGACTGATAGTAAAGATTTTCTTTGGGAAGTTTCCTGGGACTTTGCTCAAGAAGTTTCGCGCTTGAGTATACTTCCTTTCATAAATGATGTAGTTATACCATGCTCAACCGATCTTTTGTTTAGTGAATCTCCTCCAAATCTACGAGCACAAGTACATCTATACTGGGACGCCAAAAATGAACATTTAATACGTTATCTCAAAGGAGAAGGTAAAGATTCCTCGGGTGACTTTGAACGTGCAGTTGCAATTGTGTTACATATAGCTGGATATCAAACAGAGAATTTCGGCCAGTTTAAGGGGCTTTCAGGCACACATGATGAAGTGGATATTTTCGCCTTCTCTCCTACTACAAGTAGAATATATGCTGTAGAATGCACAGTTGGCCGTATCGAAGAAAAAGTGACTCAAATAGAAAGTCGTGTTGCAAGAATTAGAGCACAGATCGAGAAATGCCATATTACTTCAGTCATTGCCACTTCATTATTAGAGAGTGAGATACCTCAAAATACGTTGGAGGAGGCAGGCAAGAAAGGAATTCTCGTGTTACATCAAAACTTGCTGGTGGAAATGCTTGAAAAAACTCAAGGAAACATACGCTTTGTTGATTTTTTGGAGAATGTTTCACGCAAAAATTATCTTAAGTACATAACCCGTTAACTAAGAACAACAAACGTTCTGGTACACATATTTTTCTCTTATATAACTTCAAAAGTAAAATCAGAAATTAAATTTCTTTTCTTTCAGTATTACCTAAAAAATTTATAGTTAATAAGAGGTATTTAAAAATGAGTTTGGCTAATAGGCGGAATTGAATACTTCTTTGCCGAAAATAATTCTTTTGAATTTTACGCCGGAATTGTATCTGCAAGTGGTCCCTTTACTGCGAATGGGTACAGCGCAACTTATAGTTTATCAGCATTTACCTATGGTTTGGGTTTTCGATACTATTTCTAAGTAAAATTTAGTTTATAAAAATTCTCCATCGCCTGTTAGTTCAATAGCAAAGCACGGAGGTATATATTTCTCCCTATCGAGAATTTTTCATGTGCCCTTAGAGATTTTGAGAAGGGGTTTTTACTCTATGTAAAATAGCTGAGTCTGTCAAAAAAACTAGATGATTCATCTGCATCCACCGAATATTCTCCTAAAACAACCAGAGTGGACAAGTTTCTCGACAGGCTCCATAGTTATTTGAAAGGAGTGTATTATAATGGGAATGATAATCAGAGTAGTATTTAATAACCAGAATTGGATGGGTAAATGTAAAAATGCGAATGCTGATCGTCGACTTTTTAAGTGTCAAAAGCTGACTATTAATATAGGACATGGCCGATTTGAAACTGATAATGATGGAAACTGCAAGTCAACTTGCACGGAAGAAGCCCTCTGTACTAAGTATCTTTGGGAAAGTTATCAAGGGAATTTTAATAAAACAAAAGCAACAGGTAATGTATTCTTCGTTTTTTCGGATACTAATAATTCACTTGTTTTATTTGCTAAATCAAGGGTTGAGAAAGTAGAAGGCAACAAGATATACTTCGAAGAGTTTAAGCCTATGCCACAGAAGGAATGGGTTAAAGGCATACATGCAAAAGAGATCTTTGGAGTAAATTGGGGGCGAGGAACATATCGATACCTAAATGACAAACAAGAAGAATACTTAGAAAAAATGATAAGAGAGGTAAAAGATAATGTTACTTCCATCATATAACACTCGCTTAGCTTTACAGAGAACGAAAGTCTGCCCAAGTGCTTCATACTTGGCAAACATGGAATCGTTAGATGAAATTGTGTATTCTTGAAAAATACGATAAACTTTTTAAAGAGATCGGAAGATTGGAAAGCCATGACAATGAGGACGTAATGAGATGAACGGCCTAACAAATGAGCTTCGCCAACTCGACGAGGAGAACTCAGATGTGGTGCTTATCCTCGATGTTTTCAGAGAAATCGAGTGCGTTTATCTCAAGACGCTCAAGCAATAGGGGTTACCGGCAATCGCACACCTGGGGTAAGGAATAGGCCAACTAAAACGTATCAATTTGAAATATAAAACTGGTGGGGGAAGGTTTGACTCAATTAGCGTTCAGTAGTGTTTATGGTACGGTAAAATACTTCCGAAATTAGTTCTGGAAAGGGTTGATAAAATGGAGAAAGGGAAACCAGTTGGAATCTGGATTCGGGTCTCTACCGAAGAACAAGCCAAAGGCGAAAGCCCAGAACACCACGGAAAAAGAACCCGCTTTTATACTGAATCCAAAGTCACTTGACAATAGATATTTACCACCTTGAACCGAATCTGGAACATTCTGGATCCTTTTTCTTTCTGTTTCTCACCCAAAAGGAATCTGTTTTGGCTAAGCTTATTTTATCCATTGGCGAGAATTTTCTATGCTGGACTGTAACTTGACTGGAAGCTAAACTTACGTAATGCCTTACCATCTCCAGTGAGGTATGCCCTAAAATCTGCTGAAGAGAGAAAACATCCCCACCATTAATCAGATAGTTAGTTGCGAAAGTATGACGGCAGAGATGAGGGTGGAGACGTTTGATTCCTGATTTTGCAGTTAGCCGCTGAAATATCATCTTTATTGAGTTTTTGGTCAGAGGCCTACCATCTAAGGTGAGAAAGAAGTTTTGGATTGAGAAGTTAAATGACTCAGGTCTGAAGTGAAGGAAATAACGCAAGAGTGCTTTCTGAACCGATGCACCAAAGGGAACAATCCTTTCTTTGCCACCTTTGCCCATGACCTTGAGATAGCCACCTTCTATGTTGACGTCCTTTACCTCAACGTTTCTGAGTTCACTGGATCTTAAGCCTGTGTCCAGTAAAAGCATAAGGATAGCATAATTCCTGGCACCTGAGGCTGTATTGGAGTTAATGCAACCGAGGATTTTTGTTATTTCTTCCTCGGTAAGAACCTCAACCACTTTCGTCTGTGCTCTGGGGGGCTTTAGTTTCACCAGCCTGTTCTCAGATGTATAACCCTCTTTAAAAAGCCAGTTGAAAAAAGCCCTTAAGGCCCGGATGTAGGTCTGGATGCTTATGGCAGCAAGTTTACCTCTCTGGTTTAAAACATAAGGGTTAGCCTGCCACCTTTTTCTCTCCTGAAGGTAAAGGATAAATTTCCGAACCTCTGCTTCACCAAGATCACCTAGCTTAGTGGATTTACCATTCTCTAAAAGAAACTGATAGAAAAGCCTCAAAGATAGGTTATACCACTCTACGGTCCGGAGGCTTTTCCCCTCAGTCTTATTGTAAAACTCAAAGTGCTTAGCTAATTCCTTTAAATCAATTAAGTCTTTTGACACTTCTTCCCACCGCCAGTCCTTTGGTCTCCTTCCTAACATTTTTACTTCTACTTTCTTCCAAAGTCAAAAAAGTGTGGATGGACTGTGAAGTCAGTGTGAAGTTTGTGTGACCTCAAGAATAGCAAGGCAGGTGGTCGGAAAGGATTAAATGGAATTATTAAATGCGGAGAAGATCCAGTTCTGTAGCGGGTTTGGTCGGGGCGAGAGGACTTGAACCTCCGACCCCCTGCTCCCAAAGCAGGTGCGCTTCCAAGCTGCGCTACGCCCCGACAAATAAGTGCTAATAAATTATACGGCTATTCCCTCAATTTATTCCGCACTTTTGAAATATCTATTAATCAGTGTCTGCAATTGACTCCGAGTACTAATAACCAAATTTACATCGTATTTAAGTATCTTTTTTATTTCCTCCAATGCCCTCTGATTAAGAGGATTAACCACCGCGAGAGTGATTGATTTCCCCAGTTTATCAAGGGGAAATACCCGATATTTCTGTATTACTCCTATGGGTACCGTTCCCAGAGCCCAGGGATTAATTTCGTATTCCAGCGCATTTATATAATGAATATTCAGTTCCTCTTCTAAAATTTTAGCCAATTCTTCTTCGTCAATCAAACCCTGGTCAAAAAGAAAATCCTCCAATGTGCCGCCAATTTTTTCCAGTTGACTTTTAATTTCCAACCATTCCGCAGGACGAATTCTTTCCCTTCGGATAAGAAGTTCTTCCAGGGTTCCTTGTTCAACGGTAAAAGTTAACTCCGAAGTTACTGGTGGCGCTTCCCGAACCGGCGCTTCCGAAGTTAAAGATTTAATATCCTTAGGACTCACGGGAGGAATTAAAGGACCAGGAATTTTCTCCACCACGGGTACCTTTTCCACCTGGTAATAACGGGAGATAGTCTCAATGATCTGACTCCGGGAACTTAAAACTATACGTAATCCCGCAGTAGTAAGGGTAAGAGCAGTCTCCACCGCATCACTATCCAGTGGATTAGCCAGGGCTACCGTTACCAGCTGAGAAGTTCTTTCCAGAGGAAGAACAGCATACTTCATAGCAGTATAAGGAGAAATCAAATCCATAGCATCGGATTTAAGAGATTTTCCCCTCAGGTCGTATAAAGGTATACCTACTAATTGCGAAAAAATCTGGTAAATTTCTTTTTCATTAATATCTGACCAGATAGAAAGAAAATCTGCCGTGGCTCCGGGACGGAATTTTTGTAAGCGGGCGGTCAGTTCTTCTGTTGAGATTTTTCCCCTCTCCACCAATGTTTTCCCTATATCGGAAGTGACATCGGTCTGGTCGTAATATTTAGCAATATGATCCCGGATATCGGTCTCGGTAGCCACCACTGCCATCACCCGACACTGAGTAATAGCGGCAATAAATTCAACCGCAGTAAGGTCGGTAGGATCGGCTATGGCAATGGTAAGCAGGTCACCAAGTCGATCAATTGGTATTACGCAGTATTTACTGGCAAAATAACCCGAAAAGGACTGAATTAATCTTCCCGGAATTTTATAGTGGGAAAGACTTACATAAGCTAGACCAAATTGCTGAGCCAGGCCCATAGCGATATCTTTTTCCCTTACGTAACCCAGCTCCACCAGTATTCGTCCGATTCGCTCTTTTCTTTCCTTCTGTATCTCCAGCGCTTTCTCTAATTGATCGCGGGTGATTACTTTATTCTGCAAAAGTATTTCTGTTAATAATATTGCTCGTCTCGGCATATTATTCTCCAGTATTTACCTTTAAATCTCTTAATAACCCCTTTAGCTGCCGCAGAGCACTTGCCCGATGACTGATCCGATTTTTTATCTTCTCTCCTAATTGGGCAAAAGTTTTTTTATATCCATCGGGAATAAAAACCGGATCGTACCCGAAACCAGATTCTCCTTCCGAATATTCACTAACTCTCCCTTCGCAAATCCCCACTGCCGTTCGAACTTCTCCCTTAGGAGAAGCAAGAGCAATGACACATCGAAAACGAGCCTTCCTTTGGGCAGCAGGAACCCCTTCCATCAGCCGAAGAAGTTTATGAATTTTTGCTTCATCAGAAACTCCCTCTCCGGCAAATCGTGAGGAACGAACTCCCGGTTTACCTCCCAAATATTCCACTTCTAAGCCAGAATCCTCACCCAGAGCCCATTTACCAGTAAATTGAGTTATCATTTTAGCTTTGTAAATGGCATTCTCTTGCATGGTCTTCCCTTTTTCCATAATCTCGGGAAAGGAAGAAAAATTCTTAAAAGATAAAAGTTTGATCTGGCATTCTTCATCTTCCAGTATTTGCTTAATTTCTCGTAATTTTTCCGGATTTCTCGTTGCGATTACTATTTCTAACATTTCAGGACTTCTTCATCAACTCACCGGTCAATTCCTTTTGTTGAAGAATTAACTGGGCAATTCCTTTACTCGCCAGTTCAATTAAATCGTTAAGATCTTCATGAGTAAAAGGTTTGGTTTCAGCAGTGCCTTGAATTTCCACTAATTTTCTATCTCCAGTCATCACTACATTCATATCTACTTCCGCCACTGAGTCTTCGATAAAACAAAGATCTAGCAACTTTGCTCCCCCTACAATGCCAACACTAACGGCAGCAACATAATCTTTTAGCGGCCAGTGCTCTATTAACTCCTTGTCTTTAAGGTATCTTATCGTATCCACTAAAGCAATAAAAGCACCAGTAATGGCCGCAGTTCGAGTTCCACCATCAGCTTGAATGACATCGCAATCCAGAAGAATACTGCGCTCTCCCAGCAACTTCAGCTCCGTAACTGCTCTTAAAGAGCGTCCGATTAAACGCTGAATTTCATAAGTTCTTCCGGCAACTTTACCCCGCATAAGTTCACGATCTATTCTCTGGGGAACTGCTCGGGGGATCATGGCGTATTCAGCAGTCACCCAACCATGGCCGCTTCCCTTTAGAAATGGGGGAACCTTTTCCACCACACTGGCTCCACAAACGACCCGGGTATCACCCATCTCAATCAGAACCGAGCCCTCGGCATATTTAAGATAAGACCGGGTAAATTTTATAGGTCGTAACTGATTGTTTGCCCTGCCATCAGGTCGCATAATTATCCTCCCCATAAATATTGTTACCCTGATAATCTATACCTACAAGAAGCGGGAAATCCTTTACTTCCAGACGGTAAATAGCTTCCGGTCCCAGCTCGGGATAGGCAACCAGTTCGCATTTGCAAACTTTTTTCCCTAAAAGTGCTGCTATTCCACCGATAGCTATGAAGTATACGCTCCCAAACTTTTTTATCGCATTCACCACCTGCCGCGAACGGTTACCTTTACCAATCATTCCTCGTAACCCGTGGGCCAGTAATACCGGAGTGTATGAATCCATCCGGCTACTGGTAGTAGGACCAATAGAACCGATCACTTTGCCCGGAGGAGCAGGAGTAGGACCGGCATAAAATATAACCTGATTCTCTAAGGGTATGGGCAAATCTTCACCCCGGGAAATTGCCTCTACCATTTTTTTATGCGCTTCATCCCTTGCGGTGTAAAGTATCCCTTCCATAACCACTTTCATACCCACCCGTAATTCTTGAACCTTATTAGATAGCAAAGGGGTTTGTATATATTTTATCATTTCTGATTATACACCCGCTGGTTAGAGATTAAAAGTGGCGTAACGATGTGCATGACAGTTAACAGATACCGCCACTGGTAAACCGGCAATGTGGGTAGGATAAGTTTCAATATGAACTGCTAAAGCGGTAGTTTTTCCACCTAGCCCCTGAGGCCCAATTCCTAATCGGTTAATCTCCTGAAATAATTCTTCTTCCAAGCGAGCGATATGCGGCTGAGGATGAGAGTCTCCCAGAGGCCGCAGCAATGCTTTTTTAGAAATAGAGGCAGCTTTATCCATGGTACCCCCCACTCCCACCCCTACTATCAAAGGGGGACAGGCATTACTACCTCCTTGACGTATTGTTTGTAAGACAAACTCCTTCATGCCCTTTTCTCCGGCTGCCGGTGGAAGCATGGCAACCGCTCCCGAATTTTCGCTTCCAAATCCTTTGGCAAAAACAGTGATTTTAAACTCATCACCCGGCACCATTTCAGTATAAATTATGGGAGGAGTATTATCTCCAGTATTAATGCGGATGAAGGGGTCGCTCACCACTGATTTTCTTAAATAACCCTGACTATAACCTTCCTTTACTCCCTCAGTAACCGCCGCCGATAGATTTCCTTCAATTTCCACTTCTTGTCCAATCTGCAGAAATACCAGGGCCATTCCCGTATCCTGACACAGAGGCACTTTTTCCGTGGAAGCAATAATTGCATTCTCCAGAATCAGATCAATAATTTCCCTGGCTAATTCCTGGTCTTCCTGCTTGCGAGCTTTTCTCAAAGCTTTAATTACGTCTTCCCCCAACTGCCAGTTAGCCTGCATGCACAATTCAGCCACCACATTTACAATGCGAAAATAAGGAATACTACGCTTCATCCTTTGTCTTCTCCACTTCATGATGCCGCACCATCTCTACCCATCGAAGATGTTGCCTTCTAATTTGAGATATAATTTCTTCCGGTGAGGTCTCCGAAAGAGGAACTTCTCCACGAACTACCACCGCACCACCTTCAAAAACTGCGGTTATAATACGGGGTGGCTCTCCGGACACCAATGTTTGTATATGATAACTCTTTCCTTCCACCACCACATTATTATTGTAACCGGGATAAGAAGTCACCTTTTTCCTCCCGAAAGCTGCGCAAATTCTTCAAAAGACACTCGTTCCACCCTCTCAATTTCACTCCCCAGAAACATTTTACCGACTTTAAGAAACCTCTCCGGCTGATCACTGACCAAAAAATGGTGATAAGTCACAGTTGGCTGCTCATTCAATAGTCGATGCTCCTGAAGCATATGTTTTAGCTGAAAAGTAGTTTCCCGGGCAGAATCAACCAAAATTACCTCTTCTCCCATTACTTTCTGGATTACGGGAATTAATAGCGGATAATGAGTACAACCCAGAACCAGAGTATCAATCTCTTGCTCTTTAAGGGATATCAAATATTCCCGGGCAATCATATAGGTAACTTCTTTTTCCAGCCATCCTTCTTCTACCAAGGGAACAAATAGAGGGCAAGCTTGAGATAATACCCTTATCTGGGGATTAATTTTTTTTATAATAATTTCGTAACTGCGGCTGGCGATGGTGGCTTCAGTTCCAATCACCCCCACTCGACCATTACGGGTTAACTTAATGGCTGTCCGGGCCCCCGGTTCAATTACCCCCATAATCGGAACCTGGAACTGCTGCTCCATTAACGGCAAACTTACCGCGGAGGCAGTATTGCAGGCAATAACAATTGCCTTTACTCCTCGGGCTAGCAGTAAGCGAATATTTTCAGCAGTAAATTTAATAATAGTTTCTGCAGATTTGGAACCATAAGGGACTCTTGCAGTATCGCCGAAGTAAACTGTGTTCTCCCCGGGTAGTTGAGCCATCATTTCCTTTAAAACAGTAAGGCCTCCCACTCCGGAATCAAATATTCCAATGGGAGCGTTCATGGAACAATCTCCTTTCTCCCGGCGGCGGTATCCAGAAGTATTTCTTCATTTTTTTTAAAAGGCCGGGAGGTATCAATATGGCCCGCCAAGGTTGGTATTTCTTTACCTTCCACTAAAACTTGAACGCGCTTAATTTTAGAGGAATTTGCCACCAGGGTATTTACCACGGAAAAAATAGTAAGCAATTCTCCAGTACTTCCTCCGGGATGATTATCTTGTATTTCGCGGCTGAAGTCAACATAGGCACTACCTCCGCTGTCGAAATATATTTCGCGCAACTTAGTGCCTGGAGGAATAGTAGGAGCTAGATTACTATTAGAGGCAGGACCAACAATCAATTCTTGAATTATGAGGTGTGCTTGATCCAGTTCACTGCTAGTAGCATTAATCTCTCTGGTCTCTATTGTCAGGGTAGTTCCCTTTTCGGAAACAAAATAAAGTTTTACGGAGCGAGTTTTTTCGGGAATAACTTCGGGAGTAATAGAAGGTAAAACTTCTTCTTTTAAACGGGGAAACTTTCTCCACTGCCAGAGCAGTGCTACTACTATTATTACCAGTATTAAAACTCCCAGAATAAACCAGTATGTCTTCTTCACTCTACTTTAGCCTTCTTCTTTTGGGGCCTGCCGATAGTTTAAACCCATCCTTTTCATATACCGGGCTTTATAAATAGATACACCCTCATAAAGGGTCCGGATAATCCTTTCCCGAAAATTAGATTGTCGCAAACGAATTTCTTCTACGGGATTGGAAAGAAATGTACATTCTACCAATATTGCCGGCATACTGGCTTCCCGTAATACCAGAAAAGGTGCCTGCTTTACTTTTCTATCTTCCGGCTTAAACTCCTGAAACTCCCGCAGTAGAGATTCCTGCACAATGGTGGCAAAATCGCTACTTTCAGCAATATAGGCAGTCTGAGTGAGATCTTTAAGAATAGCCTCCAGATCGGCCGTTTTCGAACCGCGAGGAAGACTAGAAGTACTAGCAGGAGCATTCTCGCTTTCCGCCAGTAACTGATCTTCTTCGTAAAGGGCGGGAGAAAAGAAGAAGGTTTCAAATCCGCCAGCACTTTTCCTGGTAGCAGCATTACTGTGGATACTTATAAAAAAGTCGGCCTTATTCTTATTAGCAATAACGGAACGATCTTCCAACCGGACATCATAATCATCAGTGCGGGTAAGTATAACTTTAATGTCGGGATCTTTCTTAAGTAGTTCATAAAGACCCCGGGCAATAACCAGGGTAACCTCTTTTTCCTGCAAACCGGTGGGTCCGAGGGCTCCTGGATCTCTTCCTCCATGACCAGGATCAATACACACTACCAGAGGAAGTGCCGAAGGTGGTTGGGGAGGGGGGGCAAGCTCCCTTTCCAGAGAAGCCAGTGCATCTTTAGAAGAGGCTATAATAAGCAAACGGCGTTGCTCATCCCATTTGAATCCCATACCTGTTTCTTCATTCAAAATACGTTCCGCAAATTCTACCGGTACCATCACTATTCCCTGACGGAACCTTACCGGTTTCTCCATGGTTTTTAATTTCCCATTCCCTATTACCATAGGACTGTCAACTACCAGCCTGAAGTTTTTTTCACCCACTTTTAATAAAACTTTCAGCACCAAAGGATCCCAGAAAATGTTAGCACCCATTAGTTCGGCAAGTTCTTCCACCGAAATATATTCGGTTTTATCTATGGTTTCGCTCGGTAGGGTAATTGGTGAGGGACTGCGATCGGTTCTTACTTGAATGGAAGATTCTGCTACTCCGAAAGAGTTCAAAATAACAAGAAGAATAAGGAGTACAAAAATAATCTTCTCAGGAGACAATTAGTCTTCCTCCCACTATACTCACCTTCCTAAAATAATTTTATCAGATATTTAAATATCTGTCAAATTAAAAGGAGTAAAAGGCTACAAAAAGGCAAAAAGAGGAGGAATAATTTTAAAATCCCCCTCTTTTTAGCCTTTCGCTCCGCTTCTCAGGGCAATTTTTTCTTGAAACTTTTAACCTCTATCTGAAATTGGCGAATTTTTCGATAAAGTCGGGGACGACTAATGCCTAATATCCTTGCCGCCTGACTAATATTACCCTCGGAAGCTTCTAATATTCTCACAATATGATCTTTTTCAATTTCTACCAGAGGGCATAGCCCATTAAAAGAACCTCTGCGATTAACTTCTTCTGTCGACTGATTTCCGCGAATGTCCAGCCTTAAATGTTCGGGAAGAATAATTTTCCCTGCATCCAGAGAACAAATTCGTTCAATTTCATTCTGAAGTTCTCTTACATTTCCTGGCCATGAATAACGACAGAAAATTTCCATTACCTCAGGGGAAATAACTTCCACCTGGCTATTAGAAAGGTGCCGATACTTTTGTAGAAAATAGTTGGCTAATAAAGGAATATCCCCTCCCCTTTCCCGAAGAGGCGGTAGAGCGATAGTGACCGTATTTAGTCGGTAAAAAAGATCCGGCCGAAAACCTCCATTTTTAATCTCCTTCGCCAGGTCCTTATTAGTAGCAAAGATAAATCTTGTATTTACCCGAATAGCTTCATGCCCTCCCACCCTATGAAATTCATATCCCTCTACCGCTCGCAGTAATTTCGCCTGCAAAGAAAGCTCCATTTCCCCAATTTCATCCAGAAATAGAGTGCCCCCATGAGCCTGTTCCAGTTTACCTTGCTGGCGGGTATAAGCTCCAGTAAACGCACCCTTTTCGTGCCCAAAAAACTCGCTTTCACATAAACTGGCAATCATAGCAGCGCAATTTACCACTATAAAAGGTGCCTTTGACCTCTTGCTTAAGCGATGAATAGCCCGGGCTACTAATTCTTTCCCGGTACCGGATTCACCAGTAATAAGGATAGTAACTTCCTTTGGAGCGACTTTCTCGATCGTATGGTAAATTTCTCTCATACTACGGCTTTTACCCAGAAGGCCTTCAAATAAGGACCAATGCTGTTCCTGCAGATAGTTATTTACTACTTGCTCGGTCATTTTTATCATTTATGTTACTTTCCTATAAAATATATCTTAAATGTTATTAAAATGTCAATAAAAAATTTTATGTAGAAAATTACTCCATATTTGAAAAAACTTGACATTTATTAACAAATATGATAAAAATAACTGTAAAATGGAAAGCGTAGGAAAAATTTTAGAGAGAATCCGCAAGGAAAAACAATTAACCCAAGCGGAAGTAGCCAGTCGGGCCGGTATAGCCCCCATAACTGTTTCCAGAATTGAAAATAACCTTGTCAGTCCTACTCTCGACGTAATGGAAAAAATCGCTTCCGCGCTGGAAACTTCGGTACCAGAAATTTATCAGAAAATAGAAAGCCACTATTCATTAAAAGAACGTTTAACAATAAGTCAAAAAATAAAACTAAGGCGATTACAAAGAGAACTTTCTACAGAACAACTTTCAAGATTAACGGGGATTCCAGAAGCACGATTACTAGAAATTGAAAATAGTCCTGATCTTGATAATCTTCGCTTTATTGAAGTAGTCAAACTGGTAAAGGCTTTGAATGTTAAGTTGGAAGATATTTTAGGTGAAGATGAAAGTGTTGGAGAAACATTGATAGAAGCGTTTGTTAAAACCTTAGAAAGTTCGGAACAGCGAAGCTTATCGGAGCGTAAGTGGGTAATAAAAGCTTTATTAGAGCATTTAAAAGAAGAATTTTAGAAAGGAGACTTAATGAAAACACTTCTGGTAGTTGAGGATGATAAAAGTTGTCAGGCTCTCGTGCAAGCTTATTTTAAACCTCCAGAATACCAGATCACTTACACCTCCTATGGGAAAGAAGCAATTGAACTTGCTAAAAAGCAAAAGTTTGACATAATGATCCTCGACTTCGCTCTCTCCGACATTGATGGCGGAAAGGTTATAAAAGACCTCGAAAAAGCAAACGTTAAAATTCCCACCATAATAATCTCTGCTTACGGGGAGGCACGGGATAATCATTCCACCGTTCTGGATCAAAACAATAGCTAATTGTGACTTTGGGGGTTCTATCCTCTAAGGTATCAATACGGATATAATTGACAAGCGCTTCCACTAATTCCCTTTTTATTTCAAAATCCACTTCCCCCTCCACACTTGCCTGGAGCTTTTCCAAGATTATCTGACTATCAATGAGTTTATTTTTAAGTTCTTGTGTATTACCCTGCTGTTCAAAAAGCATTTCCCGCCTATGGGTAAGACTCTCTATTTCTTTAGCCAGGGTAGTGAGTTCGTTTATCGTTTCTTCCTCGCCAATATGCCCTCGCCGGAAAAGAGAAATAACCTTTTCCCTTTCAGATTGTTTTTCGGCTATCTGTCTTTCCACCTGACTCAGTTCTTCCTCAACCGGTTTATTCCTTTGCAGTTCTGTCTTAAGTTTTTCCTCTAATAGTGGCAATATTTCGCCAGGATTCTTGACAAAGCGTTTTATATCCTCCCAAACGATATTTTCTAACTCTTCCGCACGCACCATTTTTGCCCGGCACTTAGGCACTTCCCCTCTCCTGAAAGTAGTGCTATTAAAGCACCGGTAATAAGAGCGGACTCCGTTGTGTCCCTGCCCGCAGTAATTCGCCCCGCAAAGACCGCATTTTATTATCCCCCGCAATAAATACCGCCGTTTAGCCTTCCGGGTAGCCATATAGAAATTCTTCCGGAGCAATTTTTGAACCTTATCCCATATTTCTTGGTCAATTAGTGCCGGCACCTTGCGGAGGATTATTTCGCGCCCGGTTTTACTGGCTTCATTAAACCTGTGGATCCCAATATACATTTCGTTGTTAAGCATGCGACTGATACTACTTGCCGTCCATTCCCCTTTTGTCTTCCGGTGTGGTTTTTTAGAACAAAAAGCGGTGGGAACATTGGTTGCATTTAAATAATCCGCAATCTCTACCGTTTTCATTTTCCCCTCCGCGTAAAGATCGAATACCTGACGAACTACCCGGGCCTCCTTTTCGTCTATTTCCAGCTTGCCCGCATTAGACTTATACCCATACGTGATATTTCCCCCTAACCATTTCCCTTGGCGGGCTACACGATCCCTGCCTAAAGAAACTCTTTCTTGAAGAGTTTCACGTTCAAGAGCAGCAATAGCGCCTAGGGTAGTCATAATAAATTTCCCGGTAGGGGAAGAACTATCAAATTGCTCCGTCATAGACCGAATAGCTACCCCATACCCTTCCAGAGCATGGTAGATATTCAAAAGGTGACGGGTATCGCGGGCTAATCTATCTAGCCGATATACTAAAACCAAGTCAAATTTTTTTGCCTTTGCATCCTTAATTAAGCGCATACCTTCTGGTCTATCTTCCAGCGCGGTTATTCCTGAAATGCCCTCGTCAAGGTACTGGTCGGCTATTTCAATACTGTGTAATTCGCAATACCGGTGCGCAAACTCAACCTGATTTTCAATGGTCTTAGCTTCCGCCTGATCCTCAGTGGATACGCGACAATAAATACCGGCTTTCACGTTACAACCCCCTTTTTTCTCTAAACCGTTTCTTGCGTTGCCAGGCGCTACAGCGTGGCGAGCAATAAATTTGACGTTCGTGTCTGGGGACAAAGAACCGCTTACAATTTTCGGCAAGACACCAGCGGATTTTCCGGAATGCGATAATATCCAGTACAAACATTAAATAATAAGCCTCCATAAGACTGGTAGGTCGATACCCGATCCCCCACTCCTTTTTTCGGAGGTCAAAAACCGGGAATGCATTGCCAAAAGAACTGATCAAACTCAGTTCTAGGTGCTTGATTAAGTGACCAAGTTGTTCTCTCTCGTTTTCAGCTAATTCTTTTTGTTTCTCTAAACGGTCAGCAATCCGTTCCAGTCCATAAGGGTCGTGAATTTCTTTCAGGGTGATGCCCGGCAGCGGTTCATTCAATTCCTGGGATATTGTGTGCCATGCGCTCACAAGTTCGGCAAAACGATTCGCTACTCTTATAAATTCGTCAACCTGTTCTGAGTAAAACGGATTCTCCGGCGAAACTTTCCGTTCTTTATCCGCGTGATAGTTAAAATCCCATTGTCCGTCCGGGAAATACCGCAAGAGATGATCCTCACGAGTTTGTAAACTACCTAATTGCAATTTCCAGAATAAAATCCCTAACAATCCGTTTTTGTTTACAAATTGCAGAATCGCCTTTCCCAGGTTTCTGCCGGAATTAAAAACCCGGGTAAGGTTGACTAATTCTAAATACGGGGTATCCCCCTTTTCCCATTTTAAAAATGGGAAGTAATATTTTTTGGTAACACCTGGTTTTGGCTGTAAGTAACAAATTGAATCGTCTGGAACGGTGAAGGTGGTGGCTTTTGTAATCTCTTGTGCGCCATCCTTTACCCAAATCTCGCGGGTAATATTTTCCAAATGCGGCAATGGGTGCCACTTAAGACCGTACCGCCACTTCACCCATTCAAATTCTACTCTAAGCATGGAACGCTAAAAGAACGCCTCGCTGCTGGATTTTTGCCGCATTCGACCTTATTTTAATATCAAAATGCAGGAAAAGTCAATAGTAAAAATTGAAAAAAGATGCGAAGGACAAATTTCTCCAGGAACGATTGTCCCCATTCTTTTGAGATTATTAGAGGAGGTGGCAAATGAAAAAAAACAAATCGGAAAAGCCGCACCAAATTGCCGTTCGTCTCTTCGAATGTCAAATCAAGATGGTTGATAAAATTGCCGAGCGTTTTCATCAGTCCCGCAATGACGTGATCTCCGAAGCTGTAAGCATCCACATTAACCGCTTTGTAATGGCTACCAAGGGTGAGCGAAAATGACCTGGATAAAATTCCATTGCCGGCAGTGGTTTCTCGGGTCTACGCGTTGGGAACTTACAACAGAGGAAAGAGCGGTCTGGGTCGACCTATTAGCGCGGGCGGGATTAAACGATCCCCCCGGTCAAGTAGACTTTTATTCTCTCGAACAGTTAGCGCATCAGTTTACAATCTCCGTAGAATTATTGCAGAATTGTATCAATTTGTTCGAAAAATGCCGCAAAATTATGCTCAACGAAAATTGCATCAAAATTTTAAATTGGCGCAAATATCAGAGTGGCTACATGGTGAAAAAAGCTCGTCGCAAAAGGGCTCGCAAGCCCCCGGGGGATGATATTACTTTTTTGACCAAAAATGAAAAAAGTAATATCAGAATTTCTTCCCAGAATAGAGGAGAAGAGAGGAGATCAGAAAAGATTAGAAAAGAAGAGACAAGAACTGAACTTTTTGCTGAAAATGAAGCATTTTCAGCCCCCTCTCGTCCAGAGATTTTGAAAGATTTATGGAACGAAATCTGTACAAATTTACCAAGAGTAATTAGTTTGTCGAAACGAAGAATTCAGCAGTGCAAAGTCCGGTTAAAAGAGCGTCCCCTTGCCGAATGGGAAGAGATTTTTAGAATCATTAACCGGACGCCGTTTTTATGTGGGGAAAACGACCGCGGCTGGCAAGCTTCATTTGATTGGCTAATTGCCAATCAAGATAACGCTATAAAGATTCTGGAGGGGAAATACGAAAAGGCTAAGGTGGTTCCAAAGTCTTGGCGGGGGTTGAAGCAGTGGATCGAAGAGGAGGGGATGGAAGAGGAAGAAAATGAATAAAAAAATTTTCCAAAAAGGAATAGCGTTATTAGTAGTAACAATACCTGATCGTTTTTTTCCAGAAGAGAACCTTAAAATCTGGTATCAACTACTGCGAGACATTCCCGGAAAGGATTTTCTGGAAGCAGTTCAACGAATTTGTCAGGAGGAAACGCAAATCTACCCTGGCACGAATCTTGTCGCCTTGATACGTGCAAAAGCTCAAGACAAGAACCAACTTACAGCTGAAGAAGCTTGGGCAGAACTCCGGAAAGCTATAACTGATTACGGTTCATATAGCAACCCGAAGTTTTCTTCACCAGTTATTGCTAAAGCGGTTGAGGCGTTAGGGTGGAAAGAAATTTGCCTGAGCGATATTGACAATTCCTGGATACGGGAGCACTTTTTCCGGATTTATAACGCCCTTCGGGAAAGGGAAAAGTTCAAAGAACTTCCGAAACTGATCGAAGAACCAGCCGGGAAAGAACTTCCAGAGAAGGCCATTGACCTTACGGAGAAACTGAAAACAAAATTTTCAGAATGAAAGAGCAAATAAAAAAGGAGGCCAAAAAATGACAGATTTAGTTAAGATTGCCGATTCTGAACTAGCTTTTCAGAGGGCGAAGGCCGAAATACAAAAAATTTATACTTTTGAAAAGGCAAAAGAATACCACGATAAAGCGGAAGCCCTTTTAAAATTTTATAAAGCCCAACATAAGGAGAGGCATGACGTTCAAAACAAACTGGCTGAATTAAAGATATTGGCTGCCCATAGGGGAGGACAGATATTGGGAGAAATGGCAGAAAAAGGAGAAAGGGACACTGGTCAAGACTTTGGTCGCCTAAGTCATGACATCCCGCAATTGAGAGACTTAGGCATTTCTTATTTCCAATCTCATATTTGGCAGACCATAGCCAGCCTATCAGAAGAAGAAATTGCCGAATACAAAAAGGGCGTTTTGGAAGGGGAAGAAGATACAGGGGAATTAACGGAGGCTGGGATTTACAGATATGCTCGGAAAAAGGAACCAAAAGGGGAAGAAGCTTGGCTTCGCTATTATGATGTTTGGAATTTCCCCGAGAAACTCCTCGGGTATGGAGAAGAACGAGAAGCTCAATGTCCCCCTCAAATAATTCTCAATTTCCTCTACTACTTCACCAACGAAGGAGACCTTATTGTTGACCCCATGGCGGGAGGCGGAGCTACTACTGCCTGTGCAAAGGAATTAAACCGGCGGAGCCTCTGCTATGATATTAAACCCTGTCTGAAATGGGACGTTTACTATAACGATATTCGCAACGGTTATCCCCCGGAAACAATTGGGTGTGATGCTATCTTTATAGACCCGCCTTACTTTACCCAAAAAAAAGAAGTTTTTGGAGAAGACCTCCCCTACCGTTCAATAGCAAAATTCAACAAGTTTTGGGAGTTCGTTTTTAAAGATTCCTACCGAGTTTTAAAGCCCGGGGGGAAACTCGGTTTTATAATATCAACACAAAGCCTTACCGACTTGGAAGACGAGTTCTATCTTGATTTCCCGTTCATGTCATACGAACTACTTAAAAAAGCAGGATTTAAACCATACCGAAGAATAGTGGTTCCTTTGACAGCAGTTCAATATAAAGGGCATGATATGCAAAGAGCCAAAGAAAATAAAGAACTTTTAGGCCTATTAAGGGATTTGCTGGTTTTTATTAAAAATAAAGATTCCGGTTTTTAAACTAACGGGTAGGGGTAGTTTACATAATACTCCTAAAAGACGTTGTTCTGGTATTTCTCCCGGGGAACTCTACAAATTCAGTTACCGGGCGGTTTTGGAAGTAGTCCGGAAGGGGGAAATCCCCCCAAAAATAATGCCTGCTAAGGCGTTCGAGACCACTGGTGACAATTTAACTCCCGCCCAGGCGGGACGATTAATCAGCCGAACCCGGCAGACGGTAATTGGCTATATAAAGGCTGGGAAATTAATCGCTACTCGGCTGCCAGGTGACGGGGCGCGAAGGTGCTATATTATTACCAAACAGGACTTTGAGAACTTTTGCAAACGAGAAGGGTATGATACAAGAACAATTAAAACTTAAATTCCCCCCGAAGGCCAAAAGAAAAGGGAGTACTACCCCCAAGGCAGTACTCCCCCCTAACTCTCTCTGCAATGACTGCGTCCGGGCTTGC